>ERZ779673.52-NODE-52-length-56610-cov-3.465883_pt1 | contig 56610 bp, 48 predicted proteins | sample MGYA00511956_ERZ779673 | MGnify/ENA primary metagenome ERZ779673 (study PRJEB29588, sample SAMEA2152065) | human gut metagenome | biome: human gut; feature: human-associated habitat; material: faeces | place: Denmark | collected 2008/2010 ... | reverse complement strand
GATCAGCAGCCGCTGTTGCAGCAGAAGAAGTACCGTGTGCACTCGGTTCCGATACCGGTGGATCGATCCGTCAGCCGGCAGCATTTTGTGGTGTAACAGGAATCAAGCCAACTTACGGCAGAGTATCCAGATACGGTCTGGTTGCATATGGTTCATCTCTTGACCAGATCGGACCACTTGCAAAGGATGTAACAGACTGTGCAACGATATTAGAGATCATTTCCAGGTATGATAAGAAAGATTCTACATCTGTAGAACGTACGGATAATGATTTTACAAGCGCATTAAAGGACGATGTAAAAGGTATGCGCATTGGACTTCCAAAGGACTATTTCACAGAAGGACTGGATCCTGAGATCAAGGATGCTGTGTACCATGTAGCTGAAGTGTTAAAAGAAAAAGGTGCGATCGTGGAAGAATTTGACCTTGGTATGGTAGAATATGCAATTCCTGCATATTATATCATTGCATCCGCAGAGGCAAGCTCGAATCTGGAACGTTTCGACGGCGTAAAATACGGCTATCGTACAGCAGAGTACACAGACCTTCACAACATGTATAAGAAGACACGTTCCGAAGGCTTCGGCGCAGAAGTAAAGAGACGTATCATGTTAGGCTCCTTTACCCTGTCATCCGGTTACTATGATGCATACTATGTAAAAGCACTTAAGGTAAAAGCCCTGATCAAACAGGCATATGATAAAGCATTTGCAAAATACGATATCATCCTCGGCCCAGTTGCTCCGACAACGGCACTGACCATGGGTGAATCCTTATCCGATCCGATCAAGATGTATCTGGGCGATGTATACACCGTTCCGGTTAACCTTGCAGGACTTCCGGGTATTTCCCTTCCATGCGGGTACGACAAAGACGGCATGCCGATCGGTGTCCAGATGGTAGGAGATGCATTTAACGAGAAAGCAATCATTCAGGCGGCATATGCATTTGAGCAGACAAGAGAGTACAAGCAGCCTGCCGCTGTAGCAGAAAGGGGTCTGTAAGATGAGTAAAGTATACGAAACCGTGATCGGTCTGGAGGTTCATGTAGAGCTTGCGACAAAGACGAAGATATTCTGCGGCTGCAGTACCGCATTTGGTGGTGCACCGAATACACATACATGTCCGGTCTGTACCGGTATGCCGGGTTCCCTTCCGGTACTGAATAAAGGGGTAGTAGAAAAAGCAGTTGCTGTCGGTCTTGCAACCAACTGTACGATCACACAGAACTGTAAATTTGACCGTAAGAATTATTTCTATCCGGATAACCCACAGAACTATCAGATCTCTCAGCTGTACTACCCAATCTGCAGAAATGGAAAGGTAGAGATCGAAGTGGAGGGCAAGAAGAAATTCGTAAGGATCCATGAGATCCATATGGAAGAGGATGCAGGTAAACTGGTACATGATCCATATACAGACAGTTCACTGGTCGATTTCAACCGTTCCGGTGTACCTCTGATCGAGATCGTATCTGAGCCGGATATGCGTTCTGCGGAAGAAGTAATTGCTTATCTTGAGAAATTACGTCTGATCATCCAGTATCTCGGAGCATCAGACTGTAAGTTAAATGAAGGTTCGATGCGTGCCGATGTCAACCTGTCTGTTCGTGAAGTCGGAGCAGAAGAATTCGGAACAAGAACAGAGACAAAGAACCTGAACTCATTCAAGGCTATCGCCCATGCGATCGAGAATGAGAGAGAACGTCAGATCGATCTGATCGAAGCAGGCGAAAAGGTTGTACAGGAGACCAGAAGATGGGATGATACCAAGGAATATTCATATCCGATGCGTTCCAAAGAGGATGCACAGGATTACCGTTATTTCCCTGATCCTGACCTTGTACCGGTACAGATCAGTGACGAGTGGATGGAGGAGATCCGAAGCCGTCAGCCGGAATTCCGGGATGAGAAAAAGATCCGGTATAAAGAAGAGTATGATATCCCAGACTATGATATAGATATCATTACAAATACAAAGAAGATGGCAGACCTTTTCGAGGAGACAATCGCTCTCGGAGCAAATCCGAAGAAGGTATCCAACTGGCTGATGGGAGAGACCATGCGTCTGATGAAAGAACATTCCATCGATGCAGATGAGTTGTCATTTAGCGCAGAGCACCTTGCAAAGCTGATACAGATGGTAGATGCGAAAGCCATCAACAGCAATGTCGCAAAGGAAGTATTTGAGAAGATATTTACAGATGATATTGAACCGGAAAGCTATGTAAAAGAACATGGACTCGCCACCGTAAATGATGAAGGTGCACTCCGCAAGGTCGTAGAAGAAGTTATTGCCAATAATCCAAAAGCAATCGAAGACTTCCGTGGCGGAAAAGAAAAAGCACTTGGCGCATTGGTTGGACAGACCATGAAAGCAATGAAGGGCAAGGCAGATCCGGCATCCGTAAACCAGATGCTCCGTGAACTGTTAAAATAATCGATACCAATAGAAAAAAATGAAGAGAAAGCAGGTGGCATATCCACCTGATGACCACCTCTCATGGTGGGATGGAGATTGATATGGAAGAAACCAGACATGTGAGAAAGAGAGACATTTACAAACGTATTATCACATTTTCGGAAGGCGTGCTTCTGTTAGCTGCGGAAGTACTGCTGTTTGCGAGAATGTGGTATACCGAATATGCAGATAATACTCAGGCTATCCAGATTCCGTTCTGGAACAAAGGTAACTGGGCGGTAATCGGTATGTATGCGATTATCATTTATCTATTTACGAAGCTGTATGGTGGTTATAAAGTAGGCTTCCTCCGGGTGATGGATGTTCTCTTTTCACAGATATTATCATTGGTCTGTGCAAATATCGTAGGTTATGTCGAGCTGTGTATCATTGCCCGTAATTATCTGCCGGCACTGAACATGATCGAGCTTACATTCTTAGAGATCATAGTTATATTTATATGGGTATTTGTCTGCAGGATGATGTACCGTAAGTTTTATCCTCCAAGACATTTACTGCTTGTCTACGGATATAAGACACCGACCGAATTCATTGATAAGATCAATGCCAGAAAAGACAAATACATCATTGCTGACCGTATTCATGTCAGTGAAGGTGAGAAAGCATTAAAAGAAAAAATCTTACAGTACGATGGTATTATCCTTTGTGAGACAAAGGCATATATCAGAAACGAACTGGTAAAATACTGCTTCGAGCATTCGATCCGTTCGTATGTGGTACCGAAGTTATCGGATATCATTATCTTAGGAGCAGAACCGATCCATTTGTTTGATACACCGTTATTATTATCCAGAAACCAGGGACTGACAGGAGAAGATATGATCTTCAAGCGTCTGATGGATATCATCGTATCCCTGATCATGATCATTATCTTTTCACCGTTTATGATCCTGATCGCACTTGCAATCAAGCTCTATGACAGAGGCCCTGTATTCTATAAACAGGATCGTCTGACCTTAAATGGCAGGGTATTCAAGATCATGAAATTCAGAAGTATGCGGATGGACTCCGAGGAACATGGCGCACAGCTTGCAAGAAAGCATGATGACAGAATCACACCGGTTGGCCGTGTGATCCGTGCCACACACTTAGACGAGCTGCCACAGCTCTTTAATATCTTAAAGGGCGATATGTCAGTCGTAGGCCCTAGACCGGAGCGTCCGGAGATCGCAGCACAGTATAGGGAGACTTTCCCGGAATTCGACTATCGTCTGAAGATGAAGGCCGGACTTACCGGATATGCACAGGTTTACGGTAAATATAACACCACACCGAGAGATAAGGTGAAGCTTGACCTGACATATTATGAGCAGTATTCCTTATGGCTGGATCTGAAGCTGATCCTGCTGACCTTCAAGATCTTATTCCAGAAGGAGAATACGGAAGGAATCGATGCAAATCAGACGACAGCGATCCGCGAAGACAAGACAAAGAAAACAGGCATCAAGCATCCGCATGATGAAGCCGAGGATGCCTTCTATAGTGTAGAGGAAAAGAAATAAATGAAACCAGAAGTATCCGTGATCATTCCGGCATATAATTGCAGCAGAACAATTAAACAGACAATCGATTCCGCACTTTGTCAGGATGTGATATCAGAGATTATCGTGATCAACGACTGTTCACCGGAGGATCTGACGGAGTGTCTGGCAGAATATAAAAGCAATCCACAGGTCAGACTATATAAGAATGAAACCAATCTTGGTGTAGCAGCAACCAGAAATAAGGGTGTACAGCTTGCAGAGGGCGAATATGTAGCATTCTTAGATTCCGATGATATCTGGCGGCCGGGAAAGCTCTCAAAGCAGCTTGCTGTTATGAAGAAGACCGGAGTGGTATTATCCTCAACTGCCAGAGAACTGATGGAAGAGGACGGAACCCATACCGGACGGATCTTACCGGTACCGGAGAACATCACTTACAAGATGCTACTGTATGGGAATGTGATCAACTGCTCATCCGTAGTGATGAAGCGGGAGGTGGCAGCAGAGTTCCCGATGGGGGATGATGATGCTCACGAGGATTATATCTGCTGGCTGCAAATCCTTAAGAAATACGGGGAGGCAGCAGGCATCAATGAACCGTTATTGCTTTACCGGATGGTGAAGAACAGTAAATCAGGTTCCAAATTACATTCTGCAAAGATGACGTATCAGGTATACCGGAAGATGGGATTTGGAACAGTGAAGTCACTTGGATATTTTGCAGGATATGCGATACATGGAGTAAAGAAATATTTTCTTTAAATAAAAAGAAACGGAGCAGGGAGATGGCAGAGGAAATCAAGAGAGGTCCGGGAAGACCGACCGATAAACGGAAAGACACAATTCTGAGACTAAGAATCGACACAGATACACATGAACTGCTTTCAAAGTATGCAAAGCAAAAAGGTGTATCCATGTCGGAAATCGTCAGAGAGGCAGTCTATGGTATTGTAAAACAGGCGAACATAGAAGAATAAGACTGTCAGACAGGAGAACGTTGACCATGGAAACAAATAAGGAAGGGGATGTGACACTATCTGTCGTCATGCCCGCCTATAATGAAGGAGCACATATAACAGATAATCTGCTTGAAACCAGCAGAGTGCTGTCCGGTTTCGTCAAACGGTATGAGATCATAGCAGTTGACGACGGAAGTGCAGATAACACCGCAGAGTGCATCCGCCGGGCAGAAATGCAGGATACTCATATCAGAGGAATCTCATATCAGCCAAATGGTGGAAAAGGACATGCCATCCGGACAGGGATCGTAGCAGCAGAGGGACGATACATCGCATTTCTGGATTCCGATCTGGAACTGCCACCGATCCTGCTGAAACGATTCTTAAAGGATATGAAGGAGCAGGATGCCGATATCGTGATCGGTTCCAAGCTGCATCCGGAGTCGAAGCTCCATTATCCGATGCTGCGTAAGATCATGAGCTATGGATATTATCTGATGTTAAAGATGATGTTCCATCTGAACACCCACGATACACAGACCGGTATTAAGTTATTCAAAAAAGAAGTGATCAAACCGATCGTAAGCCGGATGCAGGCAGAAGGATATGCATTTGATATTGAGATCCTTGCCATGGCAGCAAAAGATGGCAGAAAGATCTGCGAAGCTCCGATCGAGCTGAACTACAGCCGGGATGACAGCAAGGGTGGAAGAAGGATCGGGTTAAAGGATGTATTCAAAGTGTTTGGTGAGACGGTTGCGGTGAAGAAACGAGTTAAAAATTATAGATAGTGTGAAATGAGGGAAAATTATATGACATATGAAAACGCTTTAGAAGTGCTAAAAAAGTACGGGCAGGAGCATGTGCTTGCCTATTATGATGAATTAAACGATGAAGAGAAGCAGAGCCTGCTTTCCCAGATTGAAGAGATCGACTTCTCTATATTTGATGTATTAAAAGAGAAAGAATCAGCCGGTAAGGAAGAAACGATCACACCAACAGAGGCATTGACACTTGACACGATCAAGGAATATGAATTTGCCTATAAGGTGCTTGGTGAAACGGCGATCCAGAAAGGACAGCTCGCTCTTGTTATGCTTGCCGGAGGTCAGGGCACCAGACTGGGGTTTGACGGACCGAAAGGAACCTATAATCTTGGGCAGACAAGGGACCTCTATATATTCGAATGTCAGGTGAAAACGATCCTGACTGTTGTGAGGACACTTGGACGATGGATCCATCTCTATATCATGACCAGTGATAAGAACTACGAAGCAACGACATCCTTCTTTGTAGAGCATAAGAATTTTGGATATAAGGAGGAGTATCTGCATTTCTTCAAACAGGAGCTTGTACCATCCGTTGATTTTAATGGAAAGATATTGATGGAAGCACCATCAAAGATCTGCCTGTCACCAAATGGAAATGGTGGCTGGTTCTCATCCATGAAACGGGCAGGACTGGTAGAACAGCTTGATAAAGAGGGCATTCGGTACATCAATGTATTTGCCGTGGACAATGTGTTACAGAAGATTGCAGATCCGGTATTCCTTGGTTCGATGATGATGGAAGATTACCAGTCGGCGGCAAAAGTCGTAAAGAAAGCAGATCCATATGAACGGGTAGGCGTGCTGTGTAAGAAAGACAATAAGCCTTACATAGTAGAATATTATGAATTGTCAGATGAGATGCGGTATAAGAAAACGGTTATGGGCGAGTATGCTTATAATTATGGAGTGATCTTAAATTATATCTTCCCGGTTAATCAGTTAAAACAGCTTTTGAATCAGAAAATGCCGCTTCATATGGCAAAAAAGGCGATACCTTATATGAATGAGAATCAGGAACTGGTGAAACCAACGGAGCCGAATGGTTATAAGTTTGAAACCCTTGCGCTTGATATGCTTCAGTTTATGAATGACTGCTTACCATTTGAAGTTATCAGAGAGTATGAATTTGCACCGATCAAGAATGCAGAGGGCGTGGATTCACCGGAGACGGCGAGAGAGCTGTTAAAGAAGAATGGATATAAGTTGTAGAACTGCGTCGAATACTTTGGAAAAATTGCCTAAAATAACAGTATTATTTTCAGAAATTTCTACATTCAACTTAAGCTTAGAAAATTGACTTTTAATAGGAATTGAATTATAGTTGTTAGTGGTTAAGAAGCGTTAAGAATTTCTAAACCATTAACAACTATATTTATATAATTTGACCTGATAAAGATACATGATGAACACATTTATGAGGGAAATGAGGGAATAGAATGTATAGAAAAGGGCCGCAGGGCTGGTTAAAACATCTGGATTTTACAGTGCTGAATCTGGTAGCACTGCATGCATCTTATTGTATGGCGTATTTTATACGGATGGGAACAGAGAATCCGTATCATAGTAAGTTATATCGGACAATAGCCGTACTTCTGACATTATTTCAATTATTGGTTACCATAGTATGTCATATATATAAAGGCGTATTGAAACGTGGACATTTCCGTGAAGCAATCGCATCCGTGAAGCAGTCTGTACTGGTTGTACTTCTGGCAGTATTCGTTCTGTTCATGATGAAAATGGGTGCGGCCTATTCCAGAAAGGTTATGGCTTTGTTTGGCATGATTTATCTGGTCATAGGTTATGTGGTCACACTTCTCTGGAAGGAATATATACGAAGACATCGTGTGGCAAAGAAATCTATTGTGATCGTGACAGTCAAAGAATATCTGGATGCGTTGCTTGCAGAAATGGATACAGAATACTATAATCTGTATCGGGTTGCAGGTATAGTATTATTAGATGCAACTGAGGATGAGGCAGAAAGCTATAATACAGAATATACGGATCTGGAGCTTGGTATATATGCATATACAGATGAAGTTCTGGAGCAGATCATGCATGGCTGGGTAGATGAGGTCTATGTGAATATACCATTTGAGAGGCATATCCCTGAAAATCTTCTGGGACAACTCGCAGATATGGGGATTACGGTTCATGTACGTGTCCGTGTTCCGGCAGAGCTCTCCGATTATCAGTATGTATTCGATAAACAGCTTGGTCATCATGTATTGACCGTTAGTACTACATATATAACAACCTACCAGGCATTTGTGAAGCGTGCAATAGACATCTTAGGCGGAATCGTAGGATGTATCTTTACAGGTATCCTTACGATCATTCTTGCACCATGTATCTATATCGCATCACCGGGACCGATCTTCTTCTCCCAGTACCGTATCGGTAAGAATGGCAAGAAGTTCAAGATTTATAAATTCCGAAGTATGTATATGGATGCTGAAGCACGAAAAGCAGAGCTGATGGAGCAGAATCAGGTTAAGGATGGCATGATGTTCAAGATGGAATATGATCCGCGAATCATTGGCTGCAAGAAGCTGCCGGATGGTACGATCAAGAAGGGCATCGGAAACCGGATCCGTGACTGGTCACTCGATGAATTCCCGCAGTTCTTCAATGTGTTAAAGGGTGATATGAGTCTGATCGGAACCAGACCGCCAACAGAGGACGAATGGGAGAAGTATTCCGCCCATCATAGAGGACGTATGGCGATCAAACCGGGTATCACAGGACTCTGGCAAGTCAGCGGAAGAAGTAATATCACGGATTTCGATGAGGTTGTAAGATTAGACCGTAAGTATATCGATGAATGGAGTCTTGTAAACGATATCAAGATACTGTTCAAGACAGTGGGTGTTGTGTTGAAGGGTGAAGGATCGATGTGATATTGGTTTGGATATAATGAAATTTTAAGGGAAAACTTAGCTGACTAGAAGCAGCAAAAGGAAAAAGAAATACTATCTGTGAAGAGCAGATGTGTACATAGATATGAAGATACTTTTAAGGGATTGGTTCGAGAAGGACCAGAGGAGTAAATAAATGATTATTACACAGACACCTTTCCGTATGTCTTTTTTTGGCGGTGGAACAGATATGGAAAGCTTTTTTAAAGAACATGGCGGTGCCGTTTTGTCTACCACATTTGATAAATATTGTTACGTGAACGTTAGACACCTGCCACGTTTCTTTGATTACTCTACTGAGTTATCTTATTCAAAAACTGAGCGTGTGACAAATATCGATGACATTCAACATCCTGCAATTCGCAATGCGATGAAGATGCTAGACATGCACGAAATTCGTCTTACATATGAAGCTGATCTCCCAGCACGTTCCGGGTTAGGAACATCAAGTTCTTTTGCAGTAGGAATGCTGAATGCCTTTTATGCGCTAAAAGGAAAATATGCTGATAAGAAAAAATTGGCAGATGAAGCAATTTATCTGGAGCGAAATCTGTGTCAGGAAGCAGGTGGCTGGCAGGATCAGATTGCAGCATCATTTGGTGGATTTAATCGTATCAACTTTAATGCGGATGGATATGAAGTCCTACCTATGATCATTTCACCTGAGAGAAAGAAGCAACTAAATCAAAATTTAATGATGTTCTTTACTGGTTTTACTCGCTTTTCTTCTGACGTTCAGAAAGTAAATGCCTCAGGTAAGGTTGATAAAACAGGACAGTTAAAAGAAATGCTGTCTTTAGTTGACGATGCAGAGAGAGTTCTGACAGATAAGGAAAAGAATCTTGATGATTTCGGTAGGTTGTTGGATCACACATGGAAGTTGAAACGTCAAACGGGATCAGCGGTGTCCACAAATAGCATTGATGAACTTTATGCAAAAGGAATGGCTGCTGGTGCTTTGGGCGGAAAACTTCTTGGTGCCGGCGGTGGTGGATTCCTTGTATTCTATGTACAGCCGGAACGACAGGATGCTGTTCGTTGGGCGATGCGCGACCTACTCTATATTCCGTTCAAATTTGAAGATAGTGGAACGCGTATAATCCATTATACACCGGAAGACTATACACCGAAGGATTAGAGACATGAAAGTAGTGATTATGGCAGGCGGGAAAGGCACTCGTATTTCCTCTGTAACGAGTGATATTCCTAAGCCGATGATAAAAATTGAAGGCATTCCGGTATTGGAACGAGAAATCAAATGTCTGAAAGATCAGGGATTTGATGACATTATTATGACGGTAAGTCACTTGGGAAATATTATTATGGATTACTTTGGTGACGGTTCTGGAAACTCTCCGGCAACAGGAAAGCCGTTTGGTGTACATATTGAGTACTATTTTGAAAAAGAGCCACTCGGCAATGCAGGTGCGCTGTTCAAAATAAAAGATAAGCTGACATCTGATTTTTTGCTTCTAAATGCAGATGCGATGTTTGATGTGGATTTTAACCGCTTTGTTGCTTTTCACCGGAAACGTGGCGGATTGGTTACACTTTTTACGCATCCGAATAGTCATCCCTATGATAGCGGACTAATTGTCGCGGATAAAAATGGCACAGTCGAAAAGTGGTTGACCAAGGAAGATGCACGGCCACAGTACTACAAAAATCGTGTGAATGCAGGTTTACATGTTATTAATCCTAAAGTACTGGAGTTTTCCGGTATTGATGCAGATTTAATAGGTAAAAATGGCGCAAATGGTAAACCGGTAAAAGTCGATTTGGATCGTCAGTTATTGAAACCATTAGCGGGGACAGGAAAGATGTTCTGTTATGACAGTCCAGAGTATGTCAAAGACATGGGCACTCCAGAGAGGTATTACTCTGTATGTGCAGATTATAAAGAGGGCAGAGTCTCTGGAAAAAATCTGAAAAACAAACAAAAGGCGGTATTTCTTGACCGAGACGGTACTATCAATAAATATGTTGGGTTTCTTAGAAAGATAGATGATTTTGAATTGATTGATGGCGTTGCGACGGCAATCCGTAAGATTAATGAATCTGGTTATCTAGCAATTGTTGTGACAAATCAGCCGGTTATTGCCCGTGGAGAAGTGTCTTTTGATGAACTTGAAGAAATCCACAATAAGATGGAAACACTCCTTGGAAAAGAAGGCGCATATTTGGATGCCATTTATTATTGCCCGCATCACCCTCATAAGGGATATGAAGGTGAGTGCCCGGAACTGAAGATTGAATGTGACTGTCGTAAACCGAAGCCAGGAATGCTGTTGAAAGCAGCAGAAGATTATAACATTGATTTGTCACAGTCGTGGATGATTGGCGATGGGGAAAACGATGTTAAAGCTGGCATCAATGCTGGATGCAAGACTGTGCTTTTAAGCGAAGTTGATGAAAACTATGGTCAGATGGTTACGGTTAAATCGCTATCTTCATTTGTAAATTCAGGTATGAAGTGAGGAGAGAAATGAACATATTGTGGAAGTGGGCACATGCTCTCATTAATCGAGATGGAGGAGTGCTACAGAAGATAGGAAGATTCTTAGATATTCTAGAACACATACTCTTTGCAAATTCAATCAGTGCTAAAGCTTCAATAGGTGCAGGAACCTATTTTTACCATAGAGGACTTGGTTGTGTTGTGCATCCCAAATGCATAATTGGCGAAAAATGTACTATTTTTCAACATGTAACATTAGGTAGCAAGTGGTCAGGAGGAATTAATGAGGGTGGTGCACCTGTAATTGGAAATCATGTGATGATAGGAGTTGGTGCATGTGTATTAGGCAATGTGACAATCGGTGACAATGCGGTTATTGGTGCTAACGCCGTAGTGACACATGACGTTCCTCCAAATGTCGTTGTTGCTGGTAATCCTTCCAGAATAATTAAGGAGAAATCGAATGAATGAGATTGAGATACTTGTAAAAAGATATCCTGAACTTTTAGTGGCAAAAGATGATATTTTGAAGGCATATAAAGTTCTTAGAGACTGCTATGGTTGCGGTGGAAAGCTACTGATTGCTGGCAATGGTGGATCAGCTGCAGATGCGGAACACATTGTTGGCGAATTAATGAAAGGCTTCAAACTCCCTCGAAAACCAGACGCAGATTTCGCAGATAAACTTGTTAAGGAAAATAAGGAGCTTGGAACTGTTCTTGTAGAAAACCTGCAAGGTGCGCTTCCTGCTATTGCACTGGATGGACATCCGGCGTTATCTACTGCGTACATGAATGATTGCGAACCGCTTCTGTGTTTTGCACAGCAGGTAAATGGCTATGGCAAGACCGGGGATGTGTTTCTTGGCATTTCGACAAGTGGAAACAGTAAAAATGTTTTGTATGCAGCGACGACTGCTCATGCCAAAGGAATGAAGGTGATTGGCCTGACCGGTGCAAAGGACAGTAAGTTAGCGCAGATGAGTGATGTGTGTATCAAAGTTCCACGGACTGAGACATATATGATTCAGGAATTGCATCTTCCTGTTTACCATTGTCTGTGTCTGATGCTAGAGAATGAATTTTTTGGAGAAATTAAGGATGAGTAAAGAAAAAACAATATTATTTATAATGCCAAGACTTCCATTTCCGGCATCTTCTGGCAGAAAGACATCTTTATATCATTATTGCAGAATTTTATCAGAAGAATTGGGTTATCGATTGGTTGTCGCTGCATTTTTGGAGAGCAGTGATGATCCTACACAAAAACCGGAATTTATTGATAAATTAATCGTCCTACCAAAAGCGTCTGCAAAAAGCCGCATATTGGGAATTGTAAAAGATTCTATTATCTTGCATGAAAAACCGATGCAGGTAGCATTGTACTGGAGTCCTGAAGCAAAAAAGATGGTAGATGAACTTGTTGAAAAAGAACATCCAAAATACGTAATTGGAGACATGGTTCGCAGTACTGAATACATAAGAGACATAGATTCTTTTAGAATTGCAGATCTGGATGATAGAATTTCGTTGCGCTACAAAAGACAGTTAGACAATGACATTGATGGAATAAATCCATACGGGGCATTTCTTTATACTGTGCCGAAAGTTCTCCGAGCAATAATGCTGGTCAAACCTTTGAAATTAGCAGTAATGAAGAATGAGGTTACTTTGTTGGAAAAATATGAAAAAGAAATTGGACAGATATGTGAAAAAACAGTATTTGTCGCAGAAAAAGAGGCCTATGAATTTAATCAGGAATTAAAACAGGACAAAGCGGTTGCAGTTCCGATAGGTGTGGATGTGGATTATTTCTATTACCGCGAACCTAAGGCAACAAAAAACATAGTCGGCTTTTTGGGAGCAATGAGTGTAGCACACAATGAAAATGCAGTCCGACATTTTATTTCAGAAATCCTACCAATTGTTTTGCAAAAGGTTCCGGATACAGTGTTCATGGTTATTGGTGGTGGTGTATCGGAGGAATTGCGTAAGCTTGAATCAGAACACGTGTATTTTACTGGACGTGTAGAAGACGTCCGAGATTATCTGGAGCGGTGTAAGGTTTTTGTTTGCCCAATGACATTTGGAAGTGGAATAAAAACCAAAAATCTTGAAGCAATGGCGATGGGACTACCCATTGTAACGACAAGCATTGGAGCCGAAAATATAAATGCTGTGAACGGTAAAGATTGGATTGTTGCAGACGATAATTCGGAGTTTGCAGATTGGGTCACTGATCTGCTTACAGATGAAGCCAATAGATGCTTAATTGGAAAAAATGGAAGTGACTTTATTAAGGATAATTTCACTTGGAATGTTGCAAGAAAAAAATTTGAAGAACTGTTGATAGAATAATCAGGTGGGAAGAGTGTAGACATGAAGGTTAAAAATATTATTGTTGTTTGTGATTTTGCAAATATAACTGGTGGTGCTGAGAGAGTAGCTGTTACAAGTGCTGTTTCACTTGCAGAAACAGACAGCAATGTTGTCATGTTTACAGGAAAAGGTTCGGTATGTGATGAGCTAAAAAATAGCAACGTACATGTTATATGCCTGAATCAAGAGGAAGCAATAAAAGACAGCAACAGGTTGCGTGGAATCATCAGAGGAATTTACAATCGTTCTGCACGGCAGGAGATGGAGAAGTTGTTAAAAGAGTATGATCCTAAAGATACGGTTATCCATATGCACGGCTGGTCAAAGGTACTGAGTTCATCCATTTTTATTCCAATTAAGAGGATGGGATTTAAAGTTCTTGTGACAATGCATGACTACTTTCTACAATGTCCAAACGGCTGTTGCTATGACTTTCAAAAGAAAGAGATATGTGAAAGAGAAGCACTGAGCGTTGATTGTGTGACGTGTAACTGTGACAAGAGAAGTTACATATATAAACTGTATAGAATTATCCGGCAGATTGGCATGCACAAGCTGGTTAAAGGAACAGATTTATATGTGGCATTTATTTCAAAATTCAATGAGAATGTTTCTGAGAAACGAATTCCTTTTCGCTATAAAAAGATGGTGATTACGAATCCAATCAATGTTGAACTGCGGTCAATTGTTCCTGCCAGCAAAAATAAAAAATATTTGTATATTGGCCGCTTGTCGTATGAGAAAGGCATAGATTTTTTCTGTGAGGGAATCACTAAAGCCGGAGTGAGTGGACTGGTAATTGGCTCTGGAGATAGACTGGATGATCTGAAAAAAAAATACCCCATGATAGAGTTTGTTGGATGGAAACAACAGGCGGAAATGAAGGAGTATATCCTTCAGGCACGTGCACTTGTTTTCCCATCGGTATGGTATGAAGGTGCTCCGTTAACTATCCCGGAGGTAATGGGAGGATATTGTCTGCCGTGTATTGTTTCAGATTGCTCAGCCGGTAAAGATTACATTCAGCATGAATATAATGGACTGATTTATTCAGGGAAAAAAGTAAATGCTCTTTATAAGGCTATCTGTAGTATGGAAAGTGATGCGCTTGTAACCAAACTGCAGTCCAACATTGAAAAAGATTTTAATAGAGAAAAGTATTCTTCGGAACATCACGTTATAAAACTGATGGAGTGCTATGAACGAATGCTTAGTGAGGAGTAAGGGTCATGTTTTTTGTTCATAGAGTTTTAATAAATGCCAGACGGATAGTGATAACTGCATATTATCGTTTCGTATACAGAGATAGATTTGTATACGGACAGCATTTTAAATTCAGAGGTAATTTTAAACTGTATATTGAACCTACAGGTCGTGTTGAATTTGGCGATAATTGTTTTGTGAATAATTATTTTTCAGCGACGTCAATAAAGAAAATTAAGATTGGAAATGATTGCATTTTTGGCGAGGGTGTTAAGATATACGACCATAACCATAAGTACAGTGAGAAGAATGCTGGAATTCCGATTCATTCACAGGGATTCACAAGCAAGGAAGTTTCTATAGGAAATAACTGCTGGATAGCAAGTAATGTAACAATTCTTGCAGGAGTGCACATAGGTGATAATTGCGTGATCGGTGCAAACTGTTTGATTTATAAGGATGTACCAGCAGGATCTGTTATTAAACACAAGGAAGAATTAATGGGGGGGGTACAATGAAACCTAAAGTTTCTATTATCATCCCTGTATATAAAGTGGAGAAATTCCTCACTAGATGTCTGGATTCTGTGCTAGGACAGACACTTAAGGAAATTGAGATTATACTCGTGGATGATGGATCGCCTGACAATTGCGGAAATATCTGCGATGAGTATGCTGCCAAGGATAAGCGAGTTATCGTAATCCACAAAAAGAATGCTGGGGTATCAGCAGCAAGAAATAGTGGACTTGAAGTGGCATCAGGTGAATTCGTAGGATTTGTGGATAGTGATGATTACGTTGCTGCTACGATGTTTGAGGATATGTATCGGCAAGCAGTCTTGGCTGATGCAGAGATGGCTATGTGCCAATTTGCAATTACTGATGGTGCGACTGATCAACTTGTACACAGGTCTTCGGGTGATGACTTCAATGTGCTGAAATTTGACAATAAGAAAGCATTTGAGCTCATAGCAGATTTTAGCCGGCCAGTTCAAGTGACAGTGTGGAATAAACTTTTCAAACGGGAACTTATCCAGAATCTGCGTTTTGATACCAGTAAAAGAATGGCAGAAGACTTAGAATTTTTGATGCGTGCTATGTTTAAAAGCAAAACCATTGTTTATGTGCCGTATGTTCTCTATGCGTATTATGCACAGCGTGAGGGGGCAGCAACATACAATGCGGGGCACTCCATGGACTGGTATTACGAACAAAACAGTAATGTCACTTTTATAATGGATGAAGTGGCACAGAACTGTGCCTCTATGAAGAAACTGGCTATAGGATATAAATGCGTAAATGGTGATCTTTCTATTGCCAATGCTATGGTTCGTGCAGGAAAACTGGATTCAGAGGCTGTGAAGCTCGTTAAGAAGGAATTAAAGAATAGTATATGGGAAATTATGACATCGGAACTTCATGCAGTAAAGAAAATTCAGATGTTGTTGTTTATTGTTAGTCCAGCACTGTATATGAAGGTTATGAAAAAAAAGCTAGTCGGATAATAAGGAGAAACTATGTCAAAGGTTGCAGTAATTACTTTACATTATATTAGAAATTATGGCTCTGTGCTCCAGACCTATGCAACACAAAAAAAGCTGGAGTTGATGGGGCATAAGGTTGAGATTATTGACTATGTTAGACCGAATGCGGAAGAAGATGCTATGCTCAAAGATGGGCTTGAGAGCAAGCATTTTGGAAAAAATGTATTGAAGTCAGTAGCGTATGTCGCATTGAAAAAAATAGAAAATATAAAGAGAAATAAGGTCTGTGTGAATTTTTTAGCACAAAATGTATCACTGACAAGAAGATATAAGGACTATGATGATTTAAAAAAGAATCCACCGGTAGCCGATGTGTATTGCACTGGAAGCGATCAGACTTGGAATAGCGAATACAATGGCGGCATTCTTCCAGCATACTATTTGGAATTTGCTCCCGATGGAAAAAAACGAGTTGGTTATGCGGTCAGCATTGGTATGAACTCAATTAAGGAAGATGAACGTGCCGAAATGAGTAATTATGTACACAAGTACAGTGCAATTTCGGTGCGTGAAAATAGAGCTAAAGAACTTTTGGAAGAACTTGGATATAAAAATGTTGAACACATCCTTGACCCGACGCTTGTGCTGAATAAAGAGGAGTGGAGTGACATGATTGCCCCTCGAATGATTCGGGAAAAATACATTATTATTTACCGTTTAAATCCAAATTCAGAGATGGAACAGTTCGCTAAAAAACTTTCTGAAAAAACGGGCTGTAGGATTGTTAGAATGAGCTATTATCTGAACCACTTAAAAGAACAGGGAAAAATGATCTACACACCGACAGTGAATCAATTTTTGTCGTTGATCAACTATGCAGATTATGTGATTACAGATTCGTTCCATTGTACAGCCTTCTCTTTAAATTTCAACAAAGAATTTTTCATTTTTTATCCTGGTAAATATAATTCCAGATTGCAGAGTGTGCTGGAACTTACGGGAACAGAACATCGTGTAATGAATAATAAGAAGAAATACGAACCAATTGATTTTGCAAAAGTCAATGATGTGCTTGAACGAGAAAGAGTAAAAGCAACAACATTTATCCAGAAGAATTTTTGAATGAGGATCAGAAAGGGGAGAAGTGAATCGGATGAATAACATAGAGCTTTTTCATGAAAAGAGAAATTGCTGCGGATGCGGTGCGTGTTGCAGCATATGCCCGAAAAACGCAATAAAAATGACAGAAGATCAAGACGGATTTATTTATCCCCAGATTGATAGAAACAAGTGTGTGCAATGTGGTTTATGTAAAACGGTATGCAATTATCAAAAGACTCACGAGGCATTTAAACCGATTGCAGGGTATGTGGCAACAAATACAAATCATGATCAGTTAATGAAATCATCCTCCGGAGGCGCATTCAGCGCATTTGCGACAGAAATACTTCAGAATGGCGGAGTTGTATACGGTGCGGCATATGAGATAAAGAACGGAAACTATGTGTTGCAGCATATTAGAATTAACACGATTGAGGAACTTCCAAAACTTCAAGGTTCCAAGTATGTGCAGAGTACCATTTTTGACGCTCTGCCTTGCATTAAAAAGGATCTTGAGTCAGGCAAGAAAGTTCTTTTTTCCGGTACGCCGTGTCAAGTAGATTCTTTAAATGGTTACTTGAAAAAGGAATACGATAATCTTTATACGGTTGACATCATTTGCCATGGAGTTCCAAGTCAGAAGCTCTTGAATGATTATATCCACACGCTTTCAGATAGCGTAGAGACTTTTGAATTTAGGGATAAGAAAAAAGGCTGGAAAGATTATTATATTAGCTATTGTGCTAAGAGTAAAAATAGAAACATCCATTGTAGGCTATCATCATTTTATGAGTATTTTTTACAAGGTAAACTAGATCGAGAAAATTGTTATAGCTGTAAATATGCGTCTGAAATTCGTTACAGCGATATAACCATCGGAGATTACTGGGGCATTGAGCAAGTACACCCAGAACTTTTTCGTGAAAAGAAGTGGAGAGACCGAATTTATGATGGTATTTCCAGCATATTGGTTAATACAGATAAAGGTATGGAGCTGGTAAAAGAAACAGATTCATTGGAATTGATTTCATCCGACTATGCACGAATTGCGGCCAATAATGGCCAGTTGAGAGAGCCATCTCATTATAGTGAAGATCGAGAAAAAATTCTGAGGCTGTATCATACGGATGGGTATGATGCGGTCGATGAAGAATTTAAAAAGAGATTGGGAAGAAAAAGAGTGGCGCTGACATTAAAAGCATCAATTCCGATTGGGTTAAAAAAGAAGCTGAAAGAACTGGTGGGAAAAAGTTAAAGAGGAGAATAAAGATGGCAATCTATTTTGTATTAGCTGTATTTATATATTTATACGGTAAATTGTATCGAGCAAACAGTTCAAATAGACGCAGAAAAATATATCTGATTGTTACATTTGGTGTTTTGATTTTGGTGGCAAGTTTAAGAGATCCAAGTGTTGGAACGGATTTAGCGGGGCACTATGCAAAACGTTTTAATATGATTGGAGATTATAGCTGGTCGCAGATTCCTACATTTTCAACTACGATTGGCTACGAAATTGGATATTGCTATTTTACTAGATTCCTACATGTTTTTTCAAGCGATGTGCAATTTTTTATTTTTGTAACTTCTTTTCTAATGTGTGCAGCATTCGGTTATTTTATTTATAAGGAGTCGACAGATGTTATACTAAGCACTGAGCTTATGCTATTCACTTGTTTTTACTATCGATTTATGACAATGATGAGGCAGGGACTGGCAATTTCAATCATATTGGTTGCTTATACATTGATGAATAACAGCGAAAGAAGGCTAAAGGATTATATAAAATTTGCATTGTTGATTTTGTTGGCATCAACCTTTCACAGCTCAGCTATTTTGTGTACACTGATGATTCTGTTTGATCGGCTAAGGTTCACAAAAAAGCAAATAATCATTGGTGTAGGAGTAATGGTGGTTTTTTACTTGTTTTATATGAATTTCTATACGGCTGCACTCAATTTCTTTGGAACAGGAAATAATTATGAACGATATTTGACAAGTGCATCGGAAGGTGTTGGACATATAAATTTCCAGACGATTTATAATTTCATCCTTGCATTTGTACCATTTTTACTAGGCTATTATGTTTTGGTATGGGAAAAGAAAACAGAAAAGCATCTTTTTAAAGGTGATGAGAGTATGTATTGTTTGGCGAAAAATGAGAGTTTTTTACTATACATGGTTTTGATAGCGTCGACATTTAACTTGCTGATTTTTCGCATGAATATTCTGAACAGATTTTCGCTATACTTTACACCTTTTGTTTTGATTCTTTGCCCTTATGCAATCAGTTCAATGAAGTTGAAATCCAATAAGCCAATTGTTAGAGCTTGCATATATTTTATGTTTGGCTTTTACTTTGTTTGGCTGACGATAACCAAAGCAGCAGAATTCTATGGAGTGGTACCATATCGGTTTATATGAGAGTGAGAAAAATGAATGCAAATAAAGTCCTTATTGTAGTGAATAGTTTTACACAGAATAATGGAGTCACTAATTGTATGATGAATTATTACGATGAACTTGTGACTCATTCAAGCTGTGTTGATTTTTTAGTGCTTAAAAAAGTTAATTCACCTTATGAAAAGAAAGTTGTTAAAAATGGTGGAAAGGTGTTTTTTCTTCCAAAAGTTGATTCTTATATCAGTAAGAAAAAGATGAGATTTTTGGATGAAATTATGAAGCAACGGTATGATGTTGTTCATGTAAATGTGCCAAATCATAACGGAACGGCCGTTCTTTTGTCGGCGTACAAAAACAAAGTTCCGGTTAGAGTGTATCATAGCCATGCTCAGAAGCTGGCAGATACTTACAAAAATAAAATCAAATCTTTTGTTTTTGATAATTTGTGTTCAACATTGTCTAATGCACATTTAGCTTGTTCTACAGCAGCAGGCAACGAAATCTTTGGAATAGGAAATTTTAAGATCCTCCCCAATGGAATCCATGCCGAAAAATATGTGTTCAACAAGGAGAATAGAAATCAAATTCGAGAATCTCTTGGGCTGACAAATGCTGTTGTAGTTGGAGTAGTCGGACGATTGAGTTATTTAAAGAATCCGTTTTTTTCAGTAAGAGTATTTGCTGAATTCCAGAAATTAGTGCCTGATGCCAGGCTATTATGGCTAGGAGCGGGAGAACTGGATGAACCGGTTAGAGAGTTAGCAAAAGAGCTTGAGATAGCGGATAAATGCCTGTTTATGGGAAGTGTGGGTGATGTTGAAAAATGGTATTCTGCAATGGACATACTTCTTTTTCCTTCTAAAATGGAGGGATTAGGAATGGTTGCGGTTGAGGCACAGACGTCTGGATTATTTTGTTTTGCTTCAGATCGAGTTCCAGAAGACACAAAACTTACAGAAAATATCAGGTATTATTCTTTAAATGAAACTCCGCTTGAATGGGCACAAAGGATGATGAATGAAAAAGTAAATTGGAAAAAAACAAGAACATCACACTTGGATGAAATAAACGAAGCAGGTTATAACATTGATTCAAGCAAAATAACATTGGTTACTCTTTATGATGGTTTTTTGAATGCTGTTCATAGATAGTAGGTGAGAGGATTATTAAGGTCAGATGAAAAAAGTAGGTATAATTTCACTTTATTATAATAGTAAAAACTATGGTGGCTTATTGCAAGCCTATGCTTTGGATAAGTATATTAGTGAATTGGGATATGATAGTGAACTAATCTCTTATAAAAGAGAGAATATAAAGCCGTTATATCTGCCGCCGCAACAGACGAAAATGCAGAAACTGGTAAAAATGGGCATTGCTGAAGTTGTATGGCGCGTATATTCTAAGATAGTAACAAGATTCTTTGCAAAGCGGTATTCAGAATGCTTGAATTTGCGTACAGAAAAAGTATCGGAATTTAGAGAAAAATCTATTAGGCATTCTAAAGTTTATACAGAAGAAACAATTTCTGAGTGTAAAAAGGAATATGATATTTTTATAAGTGGAAGCGATCAGATCTGGAAACCAGGTGTGGTTGATGATGGATATGTATTCAATTTTTTAAATGCTAGAGATCATAAAATTGTTTTTTCATATGCATCAAGCGTATCGGTAAGCAACCTGCCGGATGTGTATATTCAATATATGAAAAAGGCATTAGCTAAATATTCTGCTGTTTCGTTAAGAGAAGAGGCAACGGTGGAGCAGTTTAAAAGGTGCATTTTTGATAACACAAAACATGTATTAGATCCGACACTTTTAGTAGACAGAGAAAGTTGGCATGAGTTAGCAGGAAAGCAGTGCATCAATGGAAAGTATATTTTTTGTTATATGCTTGGTGATGACCGAAATCAAAGAAAACAAATAAAAGAATTTGCTAAGAAAAAGGGATTAAAGCTTGTCACGCTTCCACACATTGTTAATAGCAGTGTTTTTCAGTTTAAGACACAGGATTGGCATTTTGGTGATGAACAGTTATATGATATTGGAATTCCAGAATTTCTTAGTCTTATCCAGCACGCAGAAATTGTTGTAACAGATTCATTCCATGCAGGTGTATTTTCCTATGTTTTTCATAAGGAGTTTTATTTGTTAGAGAGACCAACAAATAATCCTGAAGATTTGATGAACGTTAGAATATATGATTTAGTGAAACTGTACGGAACGCCGGATCGTGTCATTTCTATTAATGAAAATTTAGTGACCAAAACAGTTAATCCAATCGATTACTCGATTGTCGATAAAAATGTTCTTACTATGCAAAAATCTTCCAGAGAGTTTTTGAGTAGCGCATTGAAGAATTGATTGTATGTCGCTAAAATTATATTGGGGTTCAAACAGGATGAGGTTTGTGTAGTAAATGAGTCTAATAAATGAAAGGTTTAGAATAGAAAATTTTGAAAAATGAAAAATATGATTAATCAGCGAAAAGCCGGTGTTATACTATCATATGCTGGTGAATTAGTAAAAATATTAGTTAGTTTAATTTACACCCCTATTATGTTGCGCCTTTTGGGACAAAGCGAATACGGATTGTATCAGTTAGTGTATTCGGTGGTTTCTTACTTGAGTCTTTTAAGTTTGGGATTTGGAAGTTCCTACTTACGGTTTTATTCAAGGTATAAAGCACAGAAAGATGAAGATGGCGTTGCAAGGTTGAACGGAATGTTTATGCTTATTTTCTGTTCCATTTCTGTTATCTGTGTTTTATGTGGACTTGTAATGATAGGAAAAATTCGTGGCATTTTTGGTACGGGTCTTACAGAAAGCGAATATGCTACCGCTAAGGTTTTGATGGGACTGCTCATTATAAACCTTGCAATGACGTTTCCGAATGGTGTATTTAACTGCTCAATTACGGCGCACGAAAAGTTTCTGTTTCAAAAACTGCTGATACTTCTTCAGAATTTATTTAGTCCTTTTTTGACGTTGCCATTACTTATTATGGGGTACGGATCAATAGGCATGGTATCCGTAACAACATTTCTTACATTTGTATTGTTGATATCTAATATGTTCTATTGTTTTAGAAAATTACATATCAGATTCGCGTTTAGAGGACTTCAACTTAGTTTGCTTAAGGAAATGTGGGTGTTTACATTTTTCATCTTCCTGAATCAGATTATCGATCAAATTAATTGGAGCATAGATAAATTTTTGTTAGGTAGATTTGCTGGTACGACAGCAGTTGCCGTATACGGAGTAGGCGGACAGATTAATACATTATATCTTCAGTTTTCTTCGTCCGTGTCAAATGTTTTTGTTCCAAAAGTTAATCGTATTGTTGCCGAGACAAATGATAATGATCAATTAACTAAACTTTTTACAAAGGTTGGACGAATTCAGTTTATGGTTTTAGGACTGATTTTGTCTGGATTTATATTTTTTGGAGTTCCCTTTGTAAAAATTTGGGCAGGGACGGAATACGGTGCTTCGTATGCTGTGGCACTGTTGCTTATTATTCCTGTTACAGTTCCCTTAATACAAAATCTTGGAATTGAGATTCAAAGAGCCAAGAATATGCATAAGGCAAGGGCAGTTGTCTATTTGGCAATTGCAATTGCCAACATATTTATCAGCATTCCGCTGATTAAACTTATGGGACCAGCTGGTGCTGCGCTTGGAACAGCTATTTCTCTTATTGCGGGTAATGCTATCTTCATGAATTGGTATTATCATGCCCGTATTGGAATGAACATGATTTATTTTTGGAAAGAAATTGCAAAGTTTATCCCTGCATTGATTGCACCTTGTGTAGTCGGATTTTTCATTATGAAATTTGCCAGTATTACGGGACTCGTTAAATTGGGAGTGTTTGCAATTATATATATGATCGTGTATGCACTTTCGATGTTTTTCTTAGGGGTGAATGCGGAAGAGAAACAGCTAGTTATGGGACCAATTAGGAAAATTTTTAGGAAATGATTATAGAAGAGGAATGCGAATGAAGCCAGAAAAAGTATATGCTTGTTACAATATAAATAAAGATTTGAGATTGAACAGTTCTTCTGGGGCAGTTTTTTCCTCTCTGGCAGAGTATGTGCTTAATAAACAAGGCGTTGTGTATGGTGTCGCAATGTCTGAGGATTGCTATTCAGCAGAGTTTATTGCAGTTACAGATGAAGTGGGAATGGCAAGGCTACGGGGATCAAAATATCTTCAGGCAAAGATAGGAAATACGTTTAAGAGTGTTAAAAGGAATTTAATAGCTGGAAGACATGTACTATTTACCGGAACAGGCTGTCAAGTAAATGGATTAAAGAATTTTCTTGAAAGAGATTATGACAATCTTATATGTGTAGATGTAATTTGCCATGGTGCACCATCACCAGCTCTATGGAAGAAATACGCAGAATACCAGGAAAAGAAAAATGGTGGCAAGCTAAGGGATATTAATTTTCGTTGTAAGGATGACGGTTGGGTTGATTTTGGCATGAAAGAGATGCTTAAAAATATACCGCAGAGTGAAGAAAAGAAACTGTATATATCTAGAGATAAAGATCCTTATATGCAGATGTTTCTGAGAGATTACTGCCTGCGTCCATCCTGCTATGAGTGTGCGGCCAAGGAAGAAAGAAAGTCTGATTTAACAATTGCAGATTTTTGGGGAATCAAAGATGTTGCTCCTGAAATGAATGACGGGTTAGGAACATCTCTCGTATTAATTCGAACAAAAAAGGGACAAGAAATATTTAACTATATCAGTTGCGAAATGAAATTAAAAGAAGTGACATATGAAGCTGGTGTAAAAGGAAATCCAGCTGAATATAAGTCGTGTATAAGGCCATCACAAAGAGATACTTTTTTTGACGATATGTACACAATGAGTTTTGAAGAATTGGAAGAAAAATATGCAGCTCCGATTAAATATTCTTTAAAAACAAGAGTTAAAAGGAAGGTAAAGAAAATAATGAAAAGTATGCTTCGAGTGATCGGGGGGGCAGAGAGTAATTTAGAATACGGCTTACTCTTTGTGTTTCGTGTTTGATTGTAAGGAGAATAAAAAATATCTAAATACTTTGGAACGGATATCCTGTACATCTATGGCTGCTATATGAAAGAACGCGGCAAACTGCTGAATAATACAGTTGTTACTACGGTCATGTCCAACTTTGGTCTGTACAAAGCATTTGATGAGCAGGGTATCGGTTACGCTAAGACCGCTGTGAGCGACAAATATGTCTATGAATACATGGTTAAAAACGGCTGGCCCCCTGGTGGGGAGCAGAGCGGTCATATCATCTTCTCTAAGTATGTAACCACTGGCGATGGTATCCTGACCAGTCTGAAGATGATGGAAGTGATGTTGGCGAAGAAGAAAACGATGAGTGAACTGGCGGTACCGTTGAAAATCTTATCCGCAGGTGTTGGAGAATGTCCTTGTGACCGATAAGAAAGCCGCACAGAATGATCCTGCTGCACAGGAAGCGGTGTCCAAGATTGCTGAAGCACTGAGCGATACTGGCCGTATTCTGGAGCGTGAGTCTGGCACAGGTTATGAAAGCAAAAGGTTGTCTGTCTAATCTGATTGAGAAAACAGCTGGCGGTAAGGCATTGAAAGGAACCTGTGGTATTAGACACACTCGCTGGGCAACACACGGGGAGCCAAGCCAGATTAATGCGCATCCGCATGTTTCTGGTAACTGTACTCGTTCTGGATCTGGTGCAGTGGAGTCCGAGGTAGTCGATGTACATAACAGTATCGTCGAAAATTACACAGAACTGAAAGAAAAACTGCTGAAGCATGGTTACACTTTTTATAGCCAGACTGATACAGAAGTAGTTGTTAAGCTGGTTGATTACTATAATAAAAAATACAATCTTGGAGTGATTGGATATGGAAAGAGAAATACCGGTACTATATAAAAGAAAAGAAGAATGCTGTGGATGTACAGCCTGTTATGCTATTTGTCCGAAAGAAGCTATTTCAATGGTAGAGGATGAAGAGAAATTTGAGTATCCACAGATTGATGAAAGCAAGTGTGTGCGGTGCTATCAATGCATTAAGGTATGTCCGATAAAAGCAGCACGATCATGATGGGTTACAGCTATCAGACATCTTCTATAACGCAGTGGGGGAATGTTCGGCAGCTTGATGTAGCGGTAGGAGTAGATGTGTCTTGCAATATTGAAAATGTAGAGGAGAATGTGAATGAGTGGAACATATCTGGTTTATCATTATTGTACAGTTGAAACGTTTAAGAGTATTTTAAAGAGTAAAGTGCTTTGGCTGTGTGATTTAACAGATTCTAATGATGAGCAGGAAGTAATTAGAACTTTTGTTGTTCTTTGGGAAGGCGTCAAGAAAAGATTGAAGCAAACCGACATTCCAAAGGATGTTTTGGATAATGCTATTCAGCTGATTGATCAACAGTATAAGACAGAAATCCAAACTGATCCACCGTATGGAGTGTGTTTTTGCCAGAAAGAAGATATATCCTCTCAATGGACTGAGTACGGAGATCACACGAGAGGGGTGTCACTGGGATTTGATATAAATTGGTTTATTCATAATGACGGTATTAGGCAACAGAAACCGCATCCGAGCACTGTTCAATCAAATGCCATAGGGTGTGATACTGTTATATATCATTCAGAAGAATTTGAAGTACAAATAGCAGATGTTTGCTATAGGGCATTGAAAGAACAAGGAACATCGGCGTGGATAATGTGCATTCGTCCTACATTTAAACACTATTCAGGGTTTGTGAAAAACCCTACTTTTGAGTCTGAAGCAGAAATTCGAATTGTTTATTATCCAATTAGGGAAACTGAATTTGCGCGAAAAGATGTCGGTGTTAGTGACTTGAAAACAAATATAAAGGAACATTATGAAATTCCATGGATAAAGGGATCATCAAAAGCATTAAAGTCTGTGTGCATCGGTCATAACTGTGAATTATCTGAAGCAGATGTTAGAAAATTGCTTGTAGAAAATGAAATTGGAACTGATGTCCAAATAAAGCAATCGGAGTGTACATATAGAATACGATGAAATACGGATTTTGCTACATATGCACATGGAATATTAGATTTTAAATGTTAGATGTTAGGCAAGAGAAAACTAAAATAAGGCAGATGACTGACAAGAGAGTATTAGCAGTCAGACACGTATTGAATCAGATAGATTTATAAATATTGTATTAGAAAAACAATAGAAGCTGATATTATTGAATGCAGTTAAGTCTATTAGCATGGTTTCGACTATTTTTTACCAGCACATGAAAAAATCGAATTCAAATTGAAGAGATTGAATATCATTTCAAAGAGTGATACAATCGCATATGAATTTGACAAAAAATAATTTATCTAATCATTCATACAAATGATAAATAATAATGAGCAAGGGAGAATAAACAAATGTGTGGAATAGTTGGTTATGTAGGTAAGGAACAGGCAGCACCGATTCTTTTGGATGGTCTGTCAAAGTTAGAGTATAGAGGTTATGATTCGGCAGGTATTGCTGTCAGAGACAATGCCTCAGCGATAAAGATCGTTAAGGCAAAAGGACGTTTGAAAGGTCTGATTGAGAAGACAGATGCAGGACATGCTGTATTTGGCACTTGTGGTATCGGACATACCAGATGGGCAACACACGGCGAACCATCAGAGACAAATGCACATCCTCATACAAGTGATGATGGAAATGTTGTAGGTGTACATAATGGAATTATCGAGAATTATCAGGAACTGAAGGCGAAGCTTGTTAAGAATGGTTATTCTTTTTATTCTTCAACCGATACAGAAGTTGCCGTGAAGCTTGTGGATTACTATTACAAGAAATATGAACATACACCGGTAGATGCGATTAATCATGCGATGGTTCGTATTCGTGGATCTTATGCACTTGCAATGATGTTTGAAGAGTATCCAAATGAAATCTATGTTGCAAGAAAAGACAGTCCGATGATTATTGGTATTGCTGATGGAAATTGCTATATCGCATCGGATGTTCCTGCTATTTTGAAATATACAAGAAATGTTTATTATATTGGAAATATGGAACTTGGTCGTCTAGCTGACGGTAAGGCAACATTTTACAATCTAGATGGCGATGAGATCCAGAAAGATCTGGTTGAGATCAAATGGGATGCAGAGGCTGCTGAAAAGGGTGGCTATGAGCATTTTATGATGAAGGAGATTCATGAGCAGCCAAAGGCTATCTTGGATACGATGAATTCTAAGATTAAAGATGGCAGAATTGACCTGAGCGATATGGGCTTGAGTGAGGAAGATATTAAGAACATATCACAGGTATTTATTGTAGCGTGTGGTTCTGCATATCATACAGGGGTCGTTACTCAGTATGTGATGGAAGATCTCGCAAGGATTCCTGTTCGTGTGGAGCTTGCATCGGAATTCCGTTATAGAAGACCTATTTTGAATAAAAATGATCTGGTTATCGTGGTTAGTCAGTCGGGTGAGACGGCAGATACACTTGCAGGACTTCGTCTTGCAAAAGAGCAGGGAGTGAAGACTCTTGGTATCGTAAATGTTGTAGGTTCATCGATTGCCCGTGAAGCAGATAATGTTTTCTATACTCTTGCCGGACCGGAGATTGCGGTGGCTACAACCAAGGCATACAGTGCACAGTTGATTGCGGGATATATGCTGTCGATAGAATTTGCAAGAGTTCGTGGTGAGATCACAGAAGAACAGTATACAGGATATATAACAGAGCTTCAGACGATTCCGGATAAGATCGGCAGAATCCTTGAAGATAAGGAGCGGATTCAGTGGTTTGCAGCCAAACAGGCGAATGCACAGGATATTTTCTTTGTAGGACGTGGCATTGATTATGCGATTTGTCTGGAAGGCAGTCTTAAGTTAAAAGAGATCAGCTATATTCATTCTGAAGCATATGCTGCCGGTGAGTTAAAGCATGGAACGATCAGCCTGATTGAGGACGGCATTCTTGTAATCGGCGTGCTGACTCAGCCGGAACTTTATGAGAAAACGATTAGTAATATGGTAGAATGCAAGAGCCGCGGTGCATCCCTTATGGCACTTACAACTGTAGGCAATTATTCCATCGAGGACACAGCGGAATTCACTGTATATGTTCCGAAGACGGATGAGCATTTCGCTGCCAGTCTTGCAGTTGTACCATTACAGTTGCTTGGTTATTATGTATCTGTCGCCAGAGGGTTGGACGTTGATAAGCCAAGAAACCTTGCAAAGAGTGTGACAGTAGAGTAGAAAGTTTACCACTGACCGATATGTGGTATATAAATGGTCGGGTTGAGAGTTTACCGCTGATCGATACGCGGTATATAAATGGTTGAGTCGAAAGTATAGTCCTTCGCTGTGATGTGAGGGACTTTTTTCTTGATTTCAGATCAGGATGATGTTTTTGTATTAGAAGTATAAAATTTTTAGATCCTGTTGAAAAAAGGGGGATGTTTATGCAGCAGAAATTGCTTGGTAATAAAGATAGTAAACCATTGATTATTTCACTGATATTTGTTCTGATTACTTTATGTATATTATTCTATTTGACATTCCAGACACCGGATGATACGTTTGCTCTTTCGGAAAGGGTAGGACATTTGCCTGTTGTGGAAGATTTCCTTAACTGGGCCAGTACATTTGTAGATTGGTCAGTACGTCAGTGGGCGCATATATTTGAATTTCTGATCATTGGTATGTGTGTTAGTATTTTTTATGCATTTGCAACGACGAATATTGGGACTATGATGGTGCTGGCATTATTAACTTGTGTGTGTATATCATTGTGCGATCAGACAGTTCGGATATTCATTGTCGGAAGACATTTTGATTCCTTTGATTTGGTATTGGATGCGTTGGGGTATGTGAGTGCTATTGGGATTGTGAGTATATGCAGAGTAATATATAGATTGGTGGTCAATAGAAAATAAATGAGATTGAGCTGGAATAGCGGAACCTTGGAGTGGAGAGGGGAGGCTGGGCCAGCTTTTTTATTTGATATGGAAAGTAGCATTTTGATGTCGAGGAATGGTAAATGGTAAACCACTCGTGCCTAGTTAATCTCTGCACTTTATGCCATTATACTCTGTGATGGAAAATGTAAAAAGTGAAATTAGCGTAATTCTCACTTTTTGAGCTTTTTCTACTAATTACAGAGGAGGTATCATCTATGTCGACCAAAGAGGAAACCCGTCAACTCAGGCTTGCGTCCTGGCAACAGATATTTGCAGACCGGGCAGCATCCGGACTTAGTGTGAAAGATTATTGTGAAGCAAACAATCTCAAGAGAGATCAGTACTTCTACTGGCTGTCGATTGACAGAAAAAATGCATTGGCAGCTATGCCGGAGAATACATCCGGATTTGCACTGCTTGAAGAACCGAAACAGGAGCCTGCAACAACTGGATTTTCACAGGATCAATTGCCAGGTATAATTATTGAACTTGGCAATATCAGGATATCACTTGCTGATGGTATCCGAAAAGAGCAACTTGCCGCTGTATTAGAGGTGATAACTCATGTTGAATGATGCTACATGTTTTGAACATATATACATCGCATTAGGCTATACCGATTGTAGACAAGACAAAGACACATAAAAGCGGCTCATTTTTCATATCTAAAAACTTTTGATGAGCTTGATCTGCGCAGATTTGAACACCTAGATGAAGCTTATCTTAATGAACTGACAACATGTGACTTTATCAAAAAACGTAAAAACATAGTTATGATCAGGAATCCTGGTACCGGCAAAACACATCTGTCCATTGCACTCGGCATCAAGGCCTACAACCTGGGCATGAAGGTCAAATTCTACACTGCGGCAAATCTTGCTAACTCTCTGATTGAAGCTCAGGACAATCGAAGCCTCATGAAGCATGAGCGTCAGCTGGATATAGCCGAACTTCTTATAATTGACGAGCTCAGCTATCTGACATTCAACATTCATCAGTCTGAGCTGTTATTCAAGATCATATCTGACCGGCAGAGAGACAGAGCGTTATAGTATCAACCAATCTCAAGTTCTCTGAATGGACAACTATGTTTGAAAATAAAACAATGGTAGCTGCTCTGGTTGGTCGTCTGACATTTATGTCTCACGTACTCAACATGAACTCATCCAACCCTTATCGGGACGAGCATGCAGCTGTGATCACTTCAGGAAAGGAGGTCACCTCAGATGAATGAGTACCACTTTCTTGATGAAAACACAGAACTGACGAAGTCAGATCTGATCAGAAAATACAACAGTCTCATAGAAGATATCTGGCTCCTACAGCATACCGTAAGAGAACTGGATGACAACTATGAACTTATGCTTAATGCATACGAGGGTGTAGCTGATAAGCTTTACGGCTAACATCCGGGGGAATGTCAATTACCACGAGCATTCCCTTATATTTGAACCAAAGTGGTAAACTTTTTCAGTAGCAAATGGTAAACTTTTTCGTTAGCGGAGTGGTAAAATTTTTCGCTAGCGACTGGTAAACTTTTTCATTGACATTTACAGTACAACAAAAGCGCATATTTTGCAGGCAATCAGCTGGATATAAAATGGCTGTCATATAACTTTGCATTGATAATATTGAAACTGCTGCATTTGGCTGGCTTAGATGATATCTACGAATGATGATGAAGTGCTGGATTGAAAGGAACAGCATTAGTATACCTAATGTATATGAGCTGGAGTGGGTGGACTCTTGGAGTGGAGAGGGTAGGCTGCTCTGGCTTTTTTATTTGGCGTGGATTGGATAGAAGTACTTTAATATTGAAAAAGTGTTGACTTTGCGTATAAATAGGGGGTATAAATGGTATATAAATTAAATATATACTTTTATAAGGGGAGTGTTACATGGCAAAAGAACATGAATTTTTTATTGAAAATTTTTTGAATATGGATAGTACAAAAGCTTATATGGGATCAGAATTAAAAGCAATTTTACAGAAAAAATATCCGCTATTAACAGATAACAATTGTAGAAAAATTATTCATGATACGGTTAAAAATAAAAGATGTAATTCATCATATCCTTTAGTATTTGAAAAAAATCAGTATGCCTATTTTTCCGTGAAAAGTGTATTTGATTATAAATTGTTTGCAGAGAATATAAAAAAATACAAATTACCGTTACATAGAGTAATTTATGCATTGGAAAGAAATAAAGGAATATTGGCTGTAGAAGAAGCTCAAAAAATATCCGGAGCGACATTACAGGAAAATACACACAATATATCATTTGAAAGTATTATAAAAGATTTAGTGCTTTTAGAGATGGCAACCTATGAGAATCATAATGGTATTGAATATTTGATTCAAAATAAAACTGAAAAAACATGGGAAGATATACGGTTATATGAAGAAGATTTGGAAAATAGGAGTTTATTATTAAGTTTAATTATGAATTGGTTAAAACAAACAAATATAATTGATGAAAAACAATTATGTTATGTGGGACGGGCGAACCAATATGAAGGAATCAAACGTAATAATGAGATTTGGGATGCCTGGGGATTTAGCAATGCAGCTGGGGCTACTGTTGATGGTAAAAAATATGATACAATGGTAATGATTGATTATTTACCACAACATGAATATCAGGGATATGATTTTTTAGGTTTTAAAGAACGGATAGATAGGGTGGTATTTTCTACAAAAGTTTCAAAAAGAAAGGTATTACCAATTATTTTATCAAGCAGAATTTCACCTGTAGCGAAATTACGGGCTAAAGAAAATGGATATTTATATTTTAATATATTATCAATTTTAGGGGAAAACAGCCTAGATGTAGTTAAAACTTTTAATTCTAGTGTTGATGAAATAGAAAGAAATGTACAGGAAAAAAATTATAATTTTCAAGATAAAATATCAAATTCTTTGAGGGCAATAAACAAAACAGGTCATGATGGAAATTATGGATATTTAAAAGGGGTACTATTTGAATATTTAATGTTACCAGTACTTCAAAAAATATATGGACAAAATGCTATTATTACGCATGGCTATAAAGGAAAAATTGAAGGAAAAGAATTTGAGTGCGACTATTTGATTGAAACAGAAACGGAAAATATTATAGTTGAGTTAAAAGGCTACAAAAAAGGTGGTTTGATTTTAAAAGGGGCATATGATAAAACATTAAATTCTTATCCAAAGAATACAGTAATGTGGTTTTTGGATCACACATTTTGTTTGTGTGACAAACAGTTGGGGCATAGAAAAAATAATAAAATCTGCTATATTACTACAGCAGATTTAGACACAGATGCCAAAAATGAGTTGGTTGCACGAAAGAAGAATAAACCAGAAAAAATGGAGTGCTTTTATACATATAAATCGCTACTAGATCTATTGAGTGAATTTGAATGTAAGGATGAAAAGAAAATTATAAATGTATTTTATGTTTGAAAGTAATGAAAACAAGCTAGAATGAACGAAAACTTGAATCTGACTGCTCCAGTTTTTTCACATTGAGCATATGAATGACAATTAAAGCCGTGTTATAATACATATTAAAATTGATATTGTAGGATATAAAATAATATTTAAGATATTTTGTACGAAATAAATAGGAGCAGTAGAATGAGTGAATTAGAAGTTAAGGAAAAAGATGGGAAAATCTATTCGTATATTAGACAAAAGTGGTTGGTATGTACACCTGAAGAGAGAGTCCGTCAAAATATGGTATGAAGATGTTGTATTACTCACTTTGGATTCGATTTATGAATAGAGTTTTTATATGGTGAATTATAGGGCAAATGCAACATCTTTTTGAGCCACTTATTGTAGAATGAACGAGAGAGTAGGATGCAGTATTATGAAAGATAAAAGAAAACCACAGACAAGAAAAAATGTATATTTATTTGAATTGGATTCTGTTCGAAAAACAGATGAGGAGATTGAGGTTGCACAGAATGCGTTATTAGACGAGATTGTTTTAAACGGAAATGTGGTTGTTATGACATACAACCAGTTGGTTGATTCGCGCGGCTTTTTCAGTCTGCTTTGTAATGAGAAATATGAAGAGAAACTGATCCGGTTATTTGAAATGGGTGCGATCCGTATTTCACGGTTCGGAGATGTTCGTACCGTTTCCCAGTATTTGTTGAATTCGGTTGATGCAGATAAGGAATTTATATATTCGGCAATTCCGATTAAATACAGCCAGAAACGTTTGCTTGCCTTGATGAAACGTTGTTTGACATACTCTGATCTTTCAGAATTGAATGAATATACAAAAGATAATTTGGATGACCGGGAAAAAGATAAGCTGGAAGATTTATTTGTGGAAGTAATAAATGGGGAGGAACAGCCTGTTGATTATCTGTCCGAGAAGGATCGTGATTATCGTTTAAGAAAATACCAGGATATTTTAAAGAATCTGAGAGGTTTACTGTCAACGGTATTGCGAATCAGTATGCTGCCTGATATTTATTTGGATCCCAGGAATGAATCGGAATATAAAAATCTGAAATTTGTAAATTTCATGGCTGCTGTTTTAGCTTTTTATGACCTTCCGGATGATAAAATGATAAATGTAGATGCGGAAGCCTTTCGGCGTTCACTTGGAATATTGGGAGAATTGGAAGCCTGGAAAAATAAAAATAATAATCGTTCAGTATATATTCGTGAAATTAAAAAAGCATGGCAGGCTGTACCTAAAAGTAGTGCAGATGAACTTTCATATCAGTATGCAGAGGTTATAGTTGATCTTTGTTATAATTATGCATGTGAGAATAGTATTTGCAATATTTCCAAGCATTATAATGTGGATGAACTTTGGAGGGAATCAGGGGACAAGTCAAGCTTTCGTGTGGATTTCTTTGGCAGATTTGCGAAAACCTGGAGGAATGGAGCAGGAGCGAAAGATCGTTTCTTAACGGATGAGACAAATAAGTTTGAGCCGTTTGCTGACAAGGATGATCGATTATATAAGCAGTTAGACCGTGTAGTCCGTCTTGTAGAATATATCGATTATTCACAGGCTGGGCGTGCAGATGAAACGAATGACCAGGTTGTTTATCGTTATGAATATAAGGATGAGGAACAACGCAGGCAGAATAAGAGAAATATAATAGGGAAAATTGCACATGGGTTTGGAATGGCTGCGCTTTGCATTATTGTGGCATGTGGCATTGAGCTGGTATTTAATAAATTACAAAGTATGATGGAAGAGATTATTTCCTTTAATACAGCACTGCTCAGTGTGATTGAGACAATTGTCTGGTTGTTTGTAACAGAGATGCTTTCAACGATAATTTCTTTGAAATTTCCAAGGCTCTTACCATTATCAGATGCTTTGGCAAAGATCAGAGAGTCAGTTGTAGATGGATGGCGGATCTGCCGGCGTAAATTTACAGCCTATTCTTGTTCGAACAAGGTGCAGACGGAACAGACAGAACCATATAATATAGGAAAAACGATTCCCTATATTTGTCCGGCAGAATTGAAGAAATATCGGACATTTCGCAAATCAGAACCAGAACCTAAAAAGTATTTTGCTGAATCTTCCATTTATCCTATTGCGAATGTGGAAGATAGTGATCTGACCGCACAATTGATCCGGCAGGAAGAATTATTTCACCGGAAGTATGGATTGGTATATCAGAGCAAATACAATACTATGATCGTAGATCCAATTGAGGGTGAAAATGGCATTTTCCCATATGAGCGTGTACTACCAACAGGTAAAAATGGTGTTGTGATCATTGCGAGATATAAAGGAACATTTGTGTTGTTAAAGCAGTATCGGCATGCGATTCGACGTATGCAATATGCTTTCCCAAGGGGATTTGCAGAGGAGGATGACAAGACTCCTGCTGACAATGCGATTCGTGAGTTACAGGAGGAAATCCATGCTGTCATCACGAAATCACCGGTATTTCTTGGACGGATTGTTGCTGACAGCGGATTGACTGGCGGATGTGCATATGTGTACAGTGTCGATATAGATTCATTGGAATTGGTCGAGGATCATGAAGGCATAGTAGCCATTGAACAGCTCAGTGACCGTGAGTTGACATCCTGGATAAATGAAGGGAAGATTGATGATGGTTTCACGCTTGGAGCTTATGCATTGTATAAATGTGAGGCTTCAGAAACAGAAAACAAACATAGTTGATTTTAAAGTTTTACTGAGAATAACTGAAAGTCATACATAAAATATATACATGATGGGATAGACATATGAGAATCAGAACAATAATAGTGACCGGTGGAGCCGGATTCATAGGCAGTAATTTTATATTTTACATGAAGAGAAAACATCCGGATGTGGTTGTGAATTTTGCTGCGGAGTCACATGTGGATCGTTCTATTGAGTCGCCGGAAACTTTTCTTGATACCAATATAAAAGGAACAGCGGTTATTATGGATTTGACAGGACAGGGCATAGATGTGTTTAGTGACTGCCAAAATATCGTTGACAATAGAAATGGATTTAGTCGTAATAGATATATAAATCATATGATACGTGGCATTGATACATATGATGATATGTAAACAAATATATAAGTGTTAGACATATATTGTTTAAAAATAGATTGTAATAATAAGATGAATTTATTTTGTCTGCTTTGCGTAGTACATTGATCTCTGAATCTGAAAAAGAAACAAAAGTAAGGTCAGGACAAGATTAGGAAGACTGACTGATGATTTGTAAAATCTCTAAATAATAAATAACGGCTAGAACTATATGATAAATGCCAGCCGGCTCCATTTTGGAGCTGTCTGGCATAAGTTAGTTATATGGGCATGCGTTATAACTATGGTAAGATAATGCTTTTGCATGAATGCTGCTTTATTTATTGAGGGCGGAAAGCTTTGCTTTCAAGGCTGCGATTTCAGCATCCTTTTTGGATAGAGCAGCATCCTTCTCGGATATCACAGAGTCTTTTTCGGACAGGGCAGCATCCTTCTCAGAGAGAGCAGCTACCGCTTTATCCCGTTCCTTCTGTAGTTCATCAATCATATAGTGAACCGTATTCTCATCTAACATTCGAAGTGCTTCTGAAAACATGGTGATTACCTCCTCCGGATCATACATATATTCCGACATATCCTTACAGATGGCTTCCATCCAGGGATAGTCAGATACCAGTGCAGCAAGGTCGTCAACCGACTGTGCAGTCAATAATGACAGCCATGCATTAAGTTCATTGATATCTTTAGCATACTTACTTTCACGGAAAACGTCAAGGGCAACCACATAGAATTCCTGTAAAAGCTCCAGTTCGATTCCGGTATCAAAAACAGTTTTTCCATGATGCAGATAAATATCAGCTGCCTGTGTCTCTTTGCATTCATTAGGACTGTTTTCAAACATTACGATCGTGTAAACCGTTTTCAGATCCTTGTAGATGAAGGAACTGCCTTTCAGGCTTTTCACTCTTGTATACTGACGCAGCATGAGATCGGAGGAGTAGCAGGACATACGTTCACCCGGAAAAGCGTATGGAATTTTCTGGATCTCGACATTTGCGATCGAGCCATCTTCCAACTGGACAAGGATATCCAGAAGCAGGAGCGAGGTGGACGGCAGCATGCTGTCTTCATTTGACAGGATACACTGAACCGTCACCCTTGTTCCGATGATACTGCTGATCAGACTGGATAATCGCTCCGGATAGATGTCCGGGTTGAACAGCTTCTTGAAAAATGGATCATAAGTTAAAGGCAGAGTTTTTTTACCCTCCATAAATCCAAGAAAGCGGTTCTTCCATTCGGGGGACATGTTCTGATAAGCAAAGAAGCTTCGCGGATGCTTCCGAAGTTCTGCAAGACACTCCTGTTCCGTGCGGGCAGGAAAAAGCTGGTGGATGTTTATTGGAGAACCATTGGCTGGCTGACTGGCATGGTTGTAGTTGGTAACTTTTTCGTTTGATACCGGTTGCTTGTTAAGGTGATTATTGTTGTTTTGGTTATACATAAGTTTCATTCCTCGTTATTTTCCGACGCCTGTTTTGTCGACAAAGGGAGCATAGCATAAAAATAACAAGAAAAAACGTAAATGTAACAAATGGTATGTCTGGATGTAACTTTCGGTAATTTTTGCTGTTTATCCCTCCATAATCCAAGATTACATCAATGTTGTTGAGGGAAAAAACAATCTATGCTACAATGGTGGCGTGAATTTTGAACGGATAGAAAGGCAACACTATGTATAAATACTATTTATTTGACCTGGACGGCACAATAAGCCAGTCCGAGCCGGGCATTCTCAACTGCATCCGCTATGCACTGGATGCCGCTAGATTGCCGGAGCCGCCGGAGGCTGTGTTAAAGACATTTATCGGACCATCGCTGTATGATTCATTTACAGGAAAATGCCACGTTGACCACGATCAGGCACTCTGGCTGGTGGACAAATACAGAGAACGCTATAACGTGATTGGTTTGTATGAGACTTCCATCTATGATGGAATACTGGAGACACTCAAAGCCTTAAAAGAAAGAGGCGCAAAGATCGGAGTGGCGACATCCAAGCCTACAGCACCGACAGAAAAAATACTTGAGAAATTCGACCTTGCAAAGTATTTTGATGTTGTGGTCGGAAGCAACCCGGATGGAACTGGCTCGGACAAGCAGGTGCTGATCGCAGAGTGCCTGAAGCGGTTGAAGGAAGCCGATGCGGAAGGTACGGATATGCCACAGGCAGACCGGGAAGAGGCAGTCATGATGGACGATTCCAAGCCAGAGGTTAAGACACAGATACATGAAAAGGATGCCGTGATGATCGGTGACCGGATGTTTGACATTGATGGTGGACATGCCTGCGGAATTGATACGGTCGGTGTTCTGTATGGATATGGAAACCGTGAGGAATTTGAAAAAGCCGGCGCGGAATATATCATTAGCCGCCCGGAAGAGCTCCTGACATTGTAAGGGAGATCAGACAGAGGCCCTTTTGATATTATAAGGAGACTTTTAATGGGTATTCATAAGGATATTAAGGGTATATAGAAGGCAAATGCAGGCATATACCATAAAAGAGGAGACGAAAACGTGAGAAAATTATTGACGCTTGAGGATATCCATGAGCGTGAGAAAACAATGGTGTTCATGTTCCATGATCTGTGTGAGAAGCATGGGCTGCGGTATTATCTGTGCGGCGGCACGCTGCTTGGAGCAGTCAGACATCAGGATTTTATTCCGTGGGATGATGATATCGACATTCTGATGCCACGACCGGATTATGAGAGATTACAGGAAGTGATCAAAGAGCAGCCGTTTCTGCCGGAGCATAAGTTCCTGTCAACAAGCCTTGGCAATCTGGATGAGCCATATACGAAGCTTGCGGATACGAGGACAAGGCTGGACAAATATTATACGAAAGACAAATACGACATTTATCTATGGATGGATATTTTCCCGATGGACGGACTACCGGATGATGATGCCGAGATTGAACGGATCTATAAAAAGGCACATTGGTATCGCCGCATCATCCAATATCTGAAGATGAAGACCGGCCGGGGCGGTAATCTGGTCAAGAAGATCGTGAAGCCGATCCTGAAACCATTTGCGCATTTGATATGGGGCAAGAAGCGGACAGTGAAGAAGCTGATCCGGTTATGTACACAATATGATTTTGAATCATGCAAATATGTTGGCGGCATTGCCTGTGGCTACGGCCCGCAGGAGAAGATGCCAAGGGAAGAATATGTAAAACCAACAAAGGTGACATTTGGCGGCAGAGAGCTGATCGCACCGGGTTGTACAGACTATTACCTGACATCCCTTTACGGCGACTATATGAAGCTTCCGCCAGAAGAAGACCGGAAAGCTCACATTATCAAAATGTATCAGGTAGAGTAAGCATATAGATATTTGTATAAGGAACAGAGTAAACGGTGGACAACATGAATAGTACAAGTGTTTTCCATATCAAGACGAAAATAAATAAAAATCATTCAGGAGGAAATAAAAATGAAAGATAAGATTTTAGAAGAGGACCTGTTGTATATTGCAAATGCAGGTGGAGATTATGAGAAATTATACGGCAAATCCATCCTGATCACAGGAGCAACCGGACTGGTTGGTTCACAGATCGTAAAGGCACTGCTTAAGATGAACGAGGTTAAGAATGCTGATATCACGATCTATGCATTTGTCAGAAATGCAGAAAAGGCAGACAAGATCTATGATGAATTTGCAAAGGATAAGCTGGTGTATGTGATCGGCGATGTTGGAAATCCGGTTACCGATGAGACTGTAACCCTGTCAAATGGCAAGAAGATCTCGGAAGTACAGATCAACTACATCATACATGCAGCAAGCCCTACAGCATCCAAGTTCTTTGTGGACTATCCGGTGGAGACGATCATGACTGCGGTAAATGGTACAAAGAATATGTTAGACCTTGGTAAGGAGAAGCAGTCCGAGGGTGTTGTATATATATCATCGATGGAAGCATTTGGTGCACCGGATCCTGAAAAGCCATATGTAAAAGAAGATGATCTGGGATACATTGATATTCACAATCCAAGAAGCTGTTATCCGGAGGGCAAACGTCTCTGCGAATGTATGTGTTCTTCTTACGCAAGTGAGTATAAGCTGCCGGTTCGTATTGCAAGACTGTCACAGACATTTGGCGCAGGTATCAGCTATGAAGAGAATCGTGTATTTGCACAGTTCGCAAAGGCTGCTATGAATAAGACGGATATTGTTCTGCACACAGCCGGAAAATCCGTTGGTAACTACTGCTATACCAGAGATGCCGTTATGGGTATTCTGCTCCTTCTTGTAAAGGGAAATGATGGTGAAGCCTATACCGTAGCGCATCCGGAAGCACATATCACGATCGGAGATATGGCAAAGATGGTTGCAGAGAAACTGGCAAATAATGAGATCAAGGTTGTATTTGACATACCGGAAAGCGCCATGACATTTGGCTATGCACCGGATGTAAATATGCGCTTGAATTCAGATAAACTTCAGGCACTTGGCTGGAAGCCGGTGATCGGTCTGGAGGAAATGTATACCCGCATGATGAAGAGCATGGAGTATACAAGATAAAGATTGGAAGAAATAAGCAGAAACTGCTGCTGCAGGGGACGATCTGTTCTATGGTAGCAGCAGTTATTTGCATTACAGGAAAGTCTGAGATAAAGAAAACAGGAGGACGTGGCAGTTGGTAAACAGGATCGTAGTCGGAGCGGACAGTTTCAGTATACATGGAAAATTTGATGAGCAGGGGATGTTCCTTTTGATGGAAGAGGGCGATATCCTTTCAGATGAGGATTTTGCGCGTATCGTGACCTTTGTTGATGACCACAGGAACGGAGATATCTTTCTGTTGCCGAAGAAATACGGACCGAGCAGGAACAGCAAGAAGGGAATCATGTATGCACCGTTTTCCGCATATCGCGAGAAAGGAAAGCATGCGCCTTGGCTTGCGCAGAAGCTGGACAGAGATCAGGAATTTCATGGTGTCTATGAGCAGCTTACAAATGGGGTGATCTCTACGGAGATTTTAAGATTCCTGCACGGATTTACACCATTCGGTATGGTGTTTAAGGGAAGCCTGTTAAATCAGTTGATGGAGATCGCAGATGCCGGAATACAGAGTAGTTTTGCCGGAATACAGAATGCCGGACAGGATGCAAATGTGACATTCGGAAGCCCTGTGCATACATTGGAGGACGTTCTGGTAAAGGGATCATTTCCGGTATTAAAATGGCTGCTTGCGGTTCAGGCAAGAGCTTGTCTGGATGAGAAGCTCTATTATATCGATGGTGTTGACTATACTTTGAAAAACAGCTTTGAAGGGGATAAGACCTTTTTTGAAGGAATCTATGACAGGGTATGGTATGAGGATACCGTTGATCATCTGATCGAATGGTTAAAGGAAATGTCCATTCATCAGGAAACCCTGCAGATGCTTGTTATGCAGCATGCACTGTTCATTGTAAAATATATGATCCAGGCAAATCTCGATAACCTGAACAAGCATTTATTTGAAGAGACCGACGGCGAGGCTTTTTTGTGGAGGCTTGGGGAAGTGCTCTCTTATATAGATGATTCGATCATTTGTGAGAATCAGGGATACCATGTGGATATGAAGAATGAAGACTGTCTGGTGTGGGTATTGCTGATCTTAAAGTATAAGGACACCGGTCTGGAATTTGATTTTGCAGATGGCTGCTACAGCTATAATGATATCCAGATTGGAGAGCTTACGAAGCCGACGGCGGACATTCAGTTTATGGACAATAAAGATATGGAGGATCACACAGAGCTTACGATTGAAGGACGGTTATCGCCTATTCTTTTGATGAATGGAGCAGAGTTTGGTGTTCTGGTCGGTGACCGCTTCTATCCGGCAGAATATAATGAGCGGTATGCACATACAAAAGCATTTGGCATGTCGATCTTCAAGCTTCGGGCATTTACGATCCGAGTGGAGCTTCCATATGGACAGGAAACAGAACTGGCTTATGTAACAAGAGTCCGGGCGGATGTCTTTGAAAATGGTGAAACGATGGGAATGTCGGTAGAGGATCTTCCGGTCACTCTGGAATTCGATTCTCATTTCAGCCGTTTGTGCGACCGTTTCCGTCACAGCTATTGGAAGATCAATAAGAAGCTGTATATGTATAAGACAGAAGCCAATATCATGAAGGTTGATCCGGTAAAGCATGGGAAGATCGCAGGCAGAGAACTGACGTTATGGCGGGATATGTTTGCAACCGGACAGAAGAAGGTTATTAAGTTTATCATTGTCCGGGCGTTCTTAAAGGCAAAGCCGGTTTTAAAGCATCGTCCGATCTGGCTCTTTTTTGATAAGATATATAAGGCGGGGGACTCCGCAGAATACATGTACAAATATGCAAGAAGCAAGAAGGATGGCATCAAATGCTATTATCTGGCAGATGGGGCATCGGAAGATTACGCACGTCTGGAACGCGAAGGTATGAAGCCGGTCAAACGGAGAAGCATCAAGCACCGGTATGCATTTTTGTATGCGGATATGGTGATCGTGTCAAACTCTACCGTCTACGCATTTAATGATTTTGGTACGATCAATTCGGCACTAATCCGTGATCTGATGAACTTCCATGTAGCCTGTGTCCAGCATGGTATGTCTATCCAGAAGATTGCAGTTGCGCAGAACCGGTTGAGAGATAATACACGGTTGTATTTCTGTGCATCCAAATATGAGATTGAAAATCTGTCGAAGCCGATCTATGGCTATGAGGGTTATGATGCATTGAAGCTGACCGGAGTACCGCGTTATGATGGACTTATAAATGAAGATAAACGGCAGATCCTGTTATCCCCGACCTGGCGGATGCAGGCAGCAGTTCCGGTTACAAAGAATGAGGGTGTGAGCCGTGACTACAATCCACTTTTTAAGGAGACAACCTATTATCAGGTATATAATAGCCTTATTAATGATGAGCGTCTGATCGCTGCGGCAAAGAAATATAATTATAAGATCGTCTATGTACTTCATCCGATCGTCAGCCCGCAGATCGATGATTTTGATAAGAATCCTTCGGTAGAGATTATTCCGGCGGTTGCCGTTCATGGACATTCCGGTGTCAATTATGAGAAGGTGTTCCGGGAATCCAGTCTGATGGTTTCGGATTTCTCCGGCGTTCAGTTTGATTTCGCTTATATGCGTAAGCCGGTGGTCTACCTGCACCATCACGATATACCGAAGCATTATGAGGAAGGAACCTTCCACTATGATACGATGGGATTTGGCGAGATCTGCGAGGACAACGACGAATTGATCGATGTTCTGATCTCTTATATGCAGAATAACTGCGAGATGAAACCGGAGTACCGCAGACGTGCCGATGATTTCTTCCGGTTTGACGACCATGACAACTGTGAACGGATCTATGATGTCATGATCGACTACCAGAAGACAAAGATTCATTAAGATATAGCTTTTTCTATAGCATCAACTATGATCTCCAGGGTTTTTAACCGGGCATATTTTTTATCGACTGATTCGATGATGTGCCATGGAGCATAGGTGGTGCTTGTTTTTTGCAGCATTTCATTGACGGCTGTTTCGTATTGATCCCATTTTTCACGGTTCCGCCAGTCCTCATCTGTGATCTTCCATTGTTTTTCCGGTGTATTCTGACGCAGCGTGAATCGTTCAAGCTGGGTGTCTTTATCAATCTGTATCCAGAATTTGATGATCACAGCACCCCAGTCATACAGTTCTTTTTCAAATTCGTTGATTTCGTTGTAAGCACGTTTCCAGTCATTTTCACTGCAAAATCCTTCGATCCGTTCTACCATGACTCTGCCATACCATGTTCGGTCGAAGATAGCTACATGACCGGAGCGTGGAAGCCTGGTGAAGAAACGCCAGAGGAAATGTCGGGATTTTTCATACGGAAGAGGACTTGCGATCGGAAATACTTCGTAACCGCGAGGATCTAATGCTTCCGTTACACGTTTGATATTGCCGCCTTTTCCGGCAGCATCCCAACCTTCGTATGCAATGATGACAGGAATCTTTTTGTGGTAAATGCTGTTGTGCAGCTCTCGAAGTTTTCCCTGTAATTCTTTCAGACGTTTGGAATATTCTTCATCAGATACCGTCTTGTCCTGTAAAGAGATATCTGACAGCTTCGGCATGTCCATAAGAGGGAATACATTCTGCGGGATCGGAACTGCCAGTGAATGATTCTGTAGGGCAACATCGATTCCCTCGGTCAGGATTTCCAGAACCTGAAGCTCCGCCCATTTCTTGGAGCGGCCATCGATGATATACCATGGCGCGCGGGAAGAATCGGTAGCATCTAAGAATTTGTCAAAGATGTCCATGTATTTGTCATAATGTTTGTTCTGTGCCAGGTCGGTATCGGTCACTCTCCATTTGGTTGCAGGATCATCGGCAAGCGTCCGGATCCGTTTCTTCTGTTCTTTCTTCGAGATGTTCAGGAAGAATTTGACAACCAGATAGCCGTTATCGGTCAGCTGCCGTTCAAATCTCCGAACATTGGCAATTCGAAGCTCGTAGTCTTTTTTTGACAATTCTTTGTGTGCGTATTCACGCGTAAGCTGATCCATCCAGCCGGAATCCATAAAGACAAAATTGCCGGCTTCCGGTATCTCTTTTACAAATCGCCAGAGAAATGGTTTCCGTCTGTCCTCTTCTCTGACCTTTTCCAGCGATGCAACCCGGTAAAAACGTGGATCGATATTGTTGATGATCCGTCCGACCAGACTGCCTTTGCCGGAAGTACCCCAGCCTTCTACCAGAACGATGACCGGAAGCTTGTGTTCCCGGACAGCCAGCGTCTGCGCCGCCAGCTTTTTCTGCAAAGCCTTTAACCGTGTATTCATTTCCTCGTCCGATGGCTTTTCCTTTATAATTCGATTATTCAACATACATAACACTCCCTGTGTAATAATGATCTGCTATGCTGGGGATACCTTTAACATTACCAATCAGGGGATGCTTCCGCTCGTTTTCCCGCTGTGTAACTTCGAACTAACCTCGGATAAACCTCGGTAAGGTCTCAGTTAGGTTTGCAACGGTACTAAGATGCCGCTAATGCGCCATCTAAGGACCGGCGACCTCAAATGCCCCTGTATTGGTAAGTTAAGGTATCCCCAGCATATTCACATTATGATTATATTAAATAGTTATTTTTATTATTTTCCGGTTATATCATAAAGTCAATGGACAAAATGTTTAAATTATCTAAAGGACACGCATATAAAAAATTTTTTTAATGTGTTAACAAATTCTATTGTCATGCCGACCGTTATATTGTAGAATATACATGAGGTTAGGGTTGGATTCTTGTAGAATTTATTTTGTGCTGAATTTTGAAATAATATTGAATGAAAGCATTCTTTTTTTTTTCAGAAAGAATGCACATAGGAATGATACAGGAGGGACACAGACTATGACATCAGGTGAAGAATTATTAGAATTAAGAAAGTCTACAGGAATGAACAGACGCGAATTTGCTGAGTATTTCGAGATACCGTATAGAACTGTACAGGACTGGGAACTTGGAAATAGAAGAATGCCATATTATCTTCTTCGTCTTATGGTTTACAAAGTAGACAAAGAAAATCTTGCAAAGCAGGACTGATTCAGGTAATTATTTTTTAAACAGATGATGGGCGAATAGGTATTGAAAAATCACGGGCATGTTATGTGTCCGTGATTTTTTAAGAAAAACAGAAAATAAAGCACACAAAACAGGGAGTAGAAACAGTGGCAAAGCAGTACGTGATGATCAATGACATAATCGAAGAACATAATGCGAGAATGTATAACTTAAGAAAATACTACCCGTTTTTTGTGTTATCGGAAACTGCATTTACACAGTACAAGGATGGACGATATAACAGTCTGGATATGGGATATATCACCATGGCGGTACTGCGTTTTTTTATTGAGGAAAACAACTTCAACGAGAGAGACATCACATATCCCCAGTGTGAAGCATTTATAAAAGAGCTACTGATCCGTGATTTCGATATTGAGATTGAGGACGAGGATATGGCAGACCTGATCTTATATATATTTGACAAGATCAGAAATGACGGAAAAGCATTTGAATTTACATTTTACGATCCGGGTAAGAAGCAGAAGAAGACCGGACGTGTCAGACTGATCGACAGCCGGATCACGGATGGAAAAGTGCTCTATTACATAACTGCGGATGGGATAGAATTCTATCTTGATACCAAGGAGATCAAGGACGAGAGCAAGATCAATGTAGAACAGGTTTTGCTTGAGAAGATGATCACCGGAGAGAATTTCAAGGGAGGTATCGAGGTTGTCAAGCGGATCAACAGCGAAGTGAACCGGCTTGTAAGAGAAAAAGACGATATCGTAGATTTGCTTTCTTACGATGTATTTGCCGGGGCAGAAGCTTATGAGAAATATATGAAGACGGTTGGCAAATGGTTTTCCGAGGAACAGAAATTATTTGCGAAGAACAAGGCACTGGTCGATAAGGCAGTTGCGAAAGCAAACTTTGACCATCTGACAAAAGGTTCTACGTTGTTGGATGAGATCAGTCAGTTGGAGCTGGAATTGAAGAAGACCATATTAAAGCATGGAAATCTGATCAACAGCACCATGGAATTACAGAATATATCGGACAACATTATTCAGAAGGCGAAGTTAAAGCGTCTGCGTCCGGTATTTGATTTTGAAAAGGAATTACAGAAGATGATCAGGGAGGATCGGCCGGATAAGATGGGCATGATTCTTGCTCCTTTATTTGCCCCGGCGATCACGAAGTCGTTCTCGATGACATCGATCGACAATCTTCTTACGCTCAAATCAGAGGATGAGGCGAAGATGGTGACAGCAAAGAAAGAAGATGTAAATGCGAACTTTCGTTACGAGGACGAGATTGAAGAAGAACGCTCCGGCAGAAACTATGGCAAGTTATTCTTTGAACTGATGGATGTGCTTGCCCGCTGGAAGAAGCTCAGCCTGAAAGAATTCAACGGATTCCTTGAGATACGATTTGGAAAAGAAATCTATGAGAATGCCGATTATTACGCATTCCTTACCCATCTGGCACAGAAGAAGGAATATGATATCAGCCGGATGTTAAAGAAGCAGGATACCATGCTTGAAAAGCTGATAGTTGACAGTATTCGGGAATATCAGAAGGTGCGGGACAGCATCGGAGAGCAGCAGATACCACAAGCTACAGCCGACAGCATTTCAACTGTAAGCGTACCGGATATTTATTCGGAAGATGCTTATGCTCCGGATATCTCATTTGAGCCATACAAAGATATGCGCTTCACGCTGACCTTTGACAGCACTGAGGAGATCCCGGTTGGAGCAGATATGTATGTTACGAACATAATATTTGAATTGCAATAAAAATACATGTGAGGAAAAAAGATGGACAGCAGAAATTTGGATAAGGCGATTGAGATCTACGCTAGACTGATACAGGGCGAAACGATTGCAAAAGCAAGCAGAGAAAACAGTGCTCTGTACGAAGATTATTATGGAAATGCGGAGGTCTACGAGATCGTAGGCAATCTATTAAAGGAACTGAATCTGAGTATTTACGAATATAATGAAGCACTTTATATCACTCCGGGTGAAGGCAACCGGGTATTTGGTTATACAAATGACGATATGAAGCGCATACTTGGACTGCGGCTGAATAAAGAATTATTCCTGTGCTATTTCCTCATGTATGTGATCCTGCTGTATTTTTATAAAGATTCCGGAAGCTATCAGTTCCGTGAATTTATCAAGCCGGAAAAGGTGATCGAAGAGGCGGACAAATATCTGGCAGATGTGACGAAGCGGTTGTCTGTATTTTCCGCAGAGGATGTCGGGGCAGAGAGCTTTAAAGCGGTTGGGCTGCTGTGGGATGAGCTTCCGGCAGTCAGTCATGCAGTCTATGACGGAGAAAAGACGAAGGCGTCAAAGGCATCCAAATCCGGTTATGTGAAGCTGACATTTAACTTTATGGTCAGCCAGAAATTATTTGTCGAGAACGAAGAACGCTACTATCCGACCGATCGGTTCAAGGCGTTATGTGAGAATTATTTTGAAGAATACAGGGGACGTCTGTATCAGCTGCTTGGAGGTGAAGAGGATGCCGTGCATTAACCGAATACGAGTAAATAATGTAAAATACAACTTTGGTACACAGCAGTACGATGATTTTTCGATGCGTATGTATGGCAAGAACACGCTTTATGACCTTGCAAACGGTGGAGGAAAGAGTGTGCTGATGCTTCTTCTGCTTCAGAATCTGATACCGAATTGTACGTTAGATGATAAGCAGCCGATCGAGAAATTATTCCGGAATGGTGGCGGCAATACGACTATTCATTCCCTGATCGAATGGAAATTAGACGACGCGGATATCAAGGATGGATACCGCTACATGACGACCGGCTTCTGTGCCAGGAAAGCAAAGGAATCCGACGAGGGAGCATCGCAGGCTGGACAGACGGCGGCGATCGAGTATTTCAATTACTGCATTTTCTATCGGGATTATAATAAGAACGATATCATTAATCTTCCATTGTCAAATGGTAATGAAAGAATTACATACAGTGGTCTAAAATCCTACATTAAGGAGCTTGGACATAAGGATATGAGCCTTGAAGTGCGCTTATTTGAGCGGAAAGGGGAGTACCAGCGGTTCATCAGCGAATATGGTCTGCATGAGAGCCACTGGGAGATCATCCGTGGAATCAATAAGACAGAGGGTCATGTCCGTACTTATTTTGAGACGAATTATAAGACGACCAGAAAAGTAGTAGAAGATCTGCTGATCGAGGAGATCATAGAGAAAGCATTTCTGACCCGTACCGGTAGGGATGGGGATGAGAGCACAATGGCAGAAACGCTGCTTGATATTAAGGATAAATTGAACGTGCTGGCACAGAAGAAACGGGATATCGCGAACTTCGATCATCAGATCGAGCTGATCAATGTCTTGCAGGCAAAGGTCAATTCCTGTATTAACCAGTACGAGGCACACGAAGATATCACAAGGCAGCTTGCGGATATCTATGTGACGGGAAAAGAACTGACATCGAGAGAAAATGAACATCTGGAAGAACTGCTTGTGGCAAAACAGACTGCATTTGAACAGAAGGAAAGCCAGAAGAAGCGGTTGGAGAATCTGAAGATCACCAGAGATGGTTTCCGTCTGCAGGAGCTCCGGGATAAGTCAGAACAGTTAAATGCAAATCTTGCTGAAAATGAACGACAGGTATCGGCATTAAAGCAGAATATGAATATGAAAGAAAGTATCAATGATTATCTGGGTTATCTGGAAGACAGAAAACAGTTATCCGAGAATCAGAAGATCATCGATCATATTTTACAGAATACCGGGGCAGACCGTGAGAAAATGACGGTCTATGCCTATAACAGGAAGCTTCGGGATGATGCGCGTTTGAAAGAGCTTCTTCTGGCAAAGGAAGAGGTCGAACAGTCGCATGAGTATGCAGTGAAAGAGGCTGATTACTGCATGAAATGTATCAAAGAGGGCGAGATCGAGCTGGCTGTATCCGGGGATAATCGGAAATCGGCTTCAGACAAATTACAGTCCTTAAATAACAAGATATCCGAGCTGACCTCACAGGTTGCCCTGCTTGTTGTGTCGGATGCGGCAAACGTGATCGAAGCATCCGAAGAAAAGGCAGCAGAATTTGAGGCATCCTTACAGGCACTTGCAGAGAGCATACGGGAAGATCAGGAGCAGGTATTTGAAGACCGTTACCGGTTGTCACTTGCGGAAAACAGTCTGGAAACACTGGAAAAAGAATATGAGACAAGCCATCTGGATGCAGAGGAATATCGTCAGGCAGCTAAGAAGTTAGAAAGCATTATGGCGGTATATAGTGTAGAGAAAGCAGAAGAAATCATAGATGCGATCAATGCAAGGATCACAGGAACGCTGACCGAGACGATCACCAGAAAACAGGAGATTGACCGTTTGCTCGAAAGACGCAAATATCTGGAATCCGGACGTTTATTCGGACCGAGTGCAGGAGCATCGGCAGTTATTGATTATATCGTGACCAGACATGGACATATGGCGATGCACGGAGCTGATTATCTGGCAGCACTTAAGTCGGAGCATCGGTCGGAGATCTTGAAGAAAAACAGAGCACTTCCGTATGGAGTAGTCGTGAAGAATTTTGCTGATATTGCAGAGGATATCAATCTGGATTCGATTCAGACAGACAATGAAATGGTTTTGATCTACGATATGGATGACCTGTCTGAAAAGGCAGTTACCTTAAACGAAAATGCCGTTATGGTCTGCAGAAAAGGCGAATATTTCACAGACGATGAGATTCTGAAATCGTTAAAAGAAGAACTGACGATCCAGATTCGTGGCCTTGAGGATGAGATATCCCTGATTGATGAGAAGCTTGCAACCTACCGGGAAGATCTGGCATTTGTCAGTCATCTGGCAGATGAGAGGCACCTGGATGCGGCAGATATCGAACGAAAGTTGAATCAGGATCTGTTAAATAAAAAGGATGAGGTCCGTGAGCTTCAGGATCGTATAACAGAACGGACAAGCCGGATCACCCAGCAGAAAGAAGATGAGGCATCCGTAAAAGAAAAGCTGCATGAGCTGGAGGAAGACAAATCAATCCTGCTTCGTATTAAGGAGCTTTCTGATCTGGCAGTTGAGGAAGAATCCCGTTATACGGAGAATGTTCAGAAAGAACAGCGGATCACCGGACAGATCGAGGAACTGAAGCGGGATGCAGTCAGATGGAATACAACTGTGAGCGAGACGGAGGCACGGATGCTTGCGATCGCAAACAGTATTCAGGATATACAGGATAAATGGCAGAATTATTTTAAACCTTATTACCCGGAGGATGGAAAAGTAGATGTGTCACTGGATCCAAAGCAGAAGATTCAGGTGGCACTTGGACAGGAAACGGAAGATGTATCCAGACGGGATATCGAGATCCTTACGATCTCTGATGAAGTGCTGGAGACAGAATTTATGGCGATGTATGCAGTAGCAAATAAAAATGCACCGGATGTAGAGGATAAGAAGAAGTTGGTTCAGGCATTGTCACAGTCAATGGATCGTATCCTGCATACGATCGAGAAGCGTGGCGTGAAACTTTCGGATCTGGAAGCACAAACACAGTTATTTGCCACATCTGAACAGCAGTTACAGGCACTTTCTGATGAATTGATGCGTCTGGAACTGGTATCAGCATCCATGGCGGAAGAACTGAAGAATGTATCAAAGGCTTCCGGCAGATTGGAAGGAAATATCGAATATGCGGTTGCCAGTCTGAAAAAGACTTATGGTGAAGATGCATATGCAGAAGAACAGATTTCTCTAAGTGAAGCAGAGCAGGCGATCGCACAGGGCGATCAGATCCTTGCCGAGCTGGAACAGAGTTATAAGAAGACAGCAGAGGAATATGAGACCTGTAACAAAGAGCAGGGCTATATGATCGAGCTTTATAAAGATGTAAAACGTATCGTAGATACAAATGACATCAATGTAGAAAATGGTAAGCTGTTAGAAGCCGGAAAAGAGGAGCTGCGACAGGCATTTGAGACCAGTTTGTTACGATATGACAGAAGCCGCAAGAATTTGGAAAAGACAAGAAATGAACTGATGCGGTTCAAGGGACAGACAGCGGAAGCACTCAGTGAAATGGGTGTATTCGAGATGGCAGAAACGATCCGCAGAGATGTCATCATACCTGAAAACTACTATGATGCAAAGGCGTTACTTGAAAGCCTGTTACAGATCATTTCCTATATCGATCTGGAAAAGGAAAGAGTGGAAAAGGGAATCGAAGATATGGTTGCGATCAAGGAGAATTTCTGCAGTCAGTGTTTACAGCGTTGTATGGATGTAAAGACCGAGCTTGAGAAGCTTCCAAAATTATCGAAGATCACCGTTGGAGAAGAAGTCATCCGTATGGTTGATCTGACGATCCCATATGTGAAAGAAGAATTCCTTGCACAGCGCATGTCTGATTATATTGACGATATCGTAAAGGGCGCAGATGCCTATGAGGATGAGAGGAAGCGTGTCCGTTATATCCGTGACTGCCTTGCATTGAAGCGGTTATTTGGCGTAATGGTCACAGACATGAATGCGATCAAGCTGAAACTATATAAGAGAGAGCGTATCAAGGAGCAGAGCCGGTATCTTCGTTATGAAGAAGCGGTTGGTAGTACCGGACAGTCACAGGGTATCTACATTCAGTTCCTGGTTGCGATCATCAATTATATTGCAGGTATGTATTCTTATGGCGCGGAGGGTGAGATCTCTACAAAGACGATCTTTATTGATAACCCATTTGGCGCGGCAAAGGATGTATATATCTGGGAGCCGATTTTTGCCATGCTTGCAGCTAATCATGTGCAGTTGATCGTTCCTGCCCGTGGTGCAACTCCGGCGATCACCGGCAAATTTGATGTGAACTACGTTCTTGGTCAGCAGATGGTCGGCAACCGCCAGCAGACGGTTGTTGTAGATTATACCAGCAAGACCTCGCAGGAGGAACTGGAATATCAGGACATCACCTACCAGCAGGCAACCTTCGACTTTATATAAGGTGTTATACCGTACAAACAAATGCCGAACATACCATTTGTTACGCAAAACACTTGCGTTCGATTCTCACGCAGCGGTGCTAAACTCACTGTTTATGCAGTTCGTTAAGAACCGGCGTTCGAATAGGTTTGCTACACAAAGGTATGTTCGGCATTTGTTCTGATATGATTGCCAAACAGATCTATAACCCCAAAAGCAGGTATAGAATCAAAATGTTAGAATTGTTTTACAATAGCCCCATGCATATTATACTGCATTTACGCAAAACACCTGCGTTCGAATAGGTTTACTGGTGGTAGTAGCTTAAGAAATCAGCAATTCTTCCCATAGCGGTTTTAAGCTGCACGATATTTGGCAGATATACGATACGGAAATGATCCGGGTCTGTACAGTTGAAGCCGGTACCACAGGTGATCAGGATCTTCTTCTCACGGAGAAGATCAAGGGCAAACTTCTCATCATCCTTGATATGGAACTTCTCCTGATCCAGTTTCGGGAATATGTAGAAAGAAGCTTTTGGTTTCACAACGGATACACCGGGAATGTCACAGAGGGCATTGTAGATATATTCACGCTGTTCGTAGATTCGTCCGCCCGGAAGCAGGAGTTCATCGGCACTCTGATAACCGCCCAGAGAAGTCTGAACGATACTCTGTGCAGGAACATTTGAACAAAGACGCATTGAAGACAGAAGATTCAGACCTTCGATGTAGCCTTTTACATGATCCTTTCTGCCGCATAGACACATCCAGCCGATACGGTAACCGGCTACACGATGGGATTTGGACAGACCGTTGAAGCTGATCGTAAACACATCCGGTGCCAGAGATGCGAGTGCAACATGCTTTCTGCCATCCATAACCAGTCTGTCGTAGATTTCATCTGCAAACAGGATCAAATCGAATTCTCTTGCAAGATCAACAATCTGTTCCAGAATCTCCTTTGGATATAAGGCACCTGTTGGGTTATTTGGATTGATCACGACGATACCCTTTGTATTTGGAGTGATCTTACTTCTCATATCATCGATATCCGGATACCAGTCACTCTGTTCATCACAAATATAGTGAACAGCAGTACCGCCTGCCAGTGTGACAGAAGCTGTCCATAATGGGTAATCAGGAGAAGGAACCAGAATCTCATCTCCATTATTTAAAAGTCCCTGCATAGACATGGTGATCAGTTCACTTACACCATTTCCGGTATAGATATCGTCAATTCCGACATTTGGAATATGCTTTAACTGGCAATACTGCATGATAGCCTTTCTTGCGGAGAATAAGCCCTTGGAATCGGAATATCCTTCGGTGTCTCTCAGATTGTAAGACATGTCTTTGATGACTTCATCCGGTGCGTGAAAACCAAATGGTGCAGGGTTTCCGATATTCAGTTTCAGAACATCAATGCCCGCTGCCTGCATGCGGTTTGCTTCGTCCATAACAGGACCTCTTATGTCATAACAAACGTTATCGAGTTTCGTTGATTTTTCGTATGTTCTCATGCGATATACCTCTCTTTATAAGAATTTATCCGGCTCCCAAAACCGGAAGTTAAGCAACCTTAAGAATCCATTCTTGTACAGGAAACTGTTGTTATGGGAATCTGCCGGACTTTATAAGATGACAATAAAAAAGCCCAAGCAAATAAATTTTGCTTAGGGCGAACTTATTATTTTTATAGTCCGTGTTACCACCTAACTTCAGGAAAAACTTCCTGCACTCTGTACGGCCAGATCTCTTAACCGTTGTTCCTGTAACGTGGAACCTTCCGTTGACTGCTAATCTAAAACCTATTTCGCAATCACAGCTCGGGGACTGCTTCCTTAAGATGTTCTACAGGCTCACACCAGCCGCCTGCTCTCTGAAGTAACACTTGCTTAAGTACTCCTTCCTGTCATAGCCTTTGATTTTTCTAAAAGTCTAGCACTGCACAGGGGAAAAGTCAACTTAATTTTTATGGAATTATAATTGCTTAAAAAATATATACAATTAATACTACAATACAACGTTTGGATACAAAAAGACAAAATAAATACAATAAAATGATTAAATTGTCAAAAAATAATGTTGACAAAATGGGTATTATCACATATAATAAAGATACATTAAAGAACGGTCATCAAACAGATGCCATCTGGATAAACAGATCGAGGTCCGGTACACGGAAACTGGTCAAAAGTAAAAGGTGTTTTCCAGAAGTTCAAGGAAGGAGGAGATTCCGTTGGATACAATTGAAGAACAGTTTTATCGTAGCAGCATACATGATTGGGAAGTTGTTTCCACACGGGATGCCTTATCGATATAACTTGAAACAAGTCCCCACACAGATGCCGGTTCGGCATAGATTGAAGTATCGGGACGTAGGTATTAGATTACCGGTTATGTTCTGCTAGGATTGTTCAAAACACAAGATATAGGTAGTGTTTCAAGGGCATTAGGCTATATCACATAGACGCTTAGAAGTTGTTGGAAGGATTGGTACAACATAGTATCTGTTCAGGCAGTGACTGTTACAGATGCCACTTGTTTAGATTCGTTATAAGCAGGAGTTTATATAATATGTACCATTGCGGTATAACATTTCACATCTTTGAAATATTGTACCATACATCTAAGATTTGAATGATGCAGTTGCATCGGGAGCATACATAATTGCTCATCCTTCAGTAGAATTTATTTATAGATTTTATATAAAATGGCGTTTTATATGGCGGGTGTGGAAACCTCGAATATTTACAGAATACTTCGACAATAATCTAAAATTAAATACATACAAAAGCCCAGGTGCTTATGCATCTGGGTTTTTGTATGTATTTAAATTGATCCGGTTTCAAATATTTTAAAACTTTTAGTTCACATGATCTGTCATATAAATAGCGGCAGAAAATTTGTAAGTGGATTTTGCAAAATAAACAGTGTAGCCGCTTGCGTTTGTTTTTGCAAACGACTATATTAAATATTAGAGAAAGCGAAAGCTGAAAGACCTGCATAAGGACATTTTATTACAAAGAAGAGGAGACGAGAAAATGGCTACAAATGAAAACAATAATGTTCAGGAAACGACCGGACAGACACAGAACACGGCAACAGCGACACAGACGCAGCCGAATACAGCTGCAGCACAGAATGTGTATGGAGCACAGCAGGGCTATACATATGGAGCATATGATACGAATGCACAGAATAATGCATACTATCAGCAGAATGCCTATTATAACAATGCACAGGCAAATCCATATAATACAAATTATTATACGCAGACGTCACAGCAGACGACATCGTCGGAGAACAATTATTACAATAGTCAGGTATCCGGAGATGTATTTGACGAGGTATTCGTTGAAAAAGGTGAAACGCCGGTTGCAACATTAAGCAATGGCATGGTTCTGAATCTGATTTCGGGTGAGGGGTTAAAAAATGAGCAGGCAGTACTTACAGATAAACGATTATATTACAATCACCGGGAAGGACTGATCAACCGGATATCTACAAGAGAGATTGTAGATGCAGCAGATATTACCGGTACAAAGATAACAGATAACAAGCCATATTCCATTCTGATCGTTGCGATACTGATTCTGATTGGTTCGATCATAGGAGCTTCATCAGCCGATGATGGCAGTATATTGGCAAGTGGTATCATTGTTGCAATTATATTCCTAATCACATTCCTTGTTTTGATCAAGAAATGGCTAGTGATCGAATATGCAGGTGGACGCATCAGACTTAGCGTAAAAAAATATGGTATGAATAACATTATTGCATTTCAGAAAGCTATCTACAGAGTAAAAACGGAAGTTAAGTAGCATTAATTAAAAAGGAGACAGTCAACCCACAGCAGGTGGATGGTCAATTGACT
>ERZ779673.46-NODE-46-length-59571-cov-3.493380_pt1 | contig 59571 bp, 61 predicted proteins | sample MGYA00511956_ERZ779673 | MGnify/ENA primary metagenome ERZ779673 (study PRJEB29588, sample SAMEA2152065) | human gut metagenome | biome: human gut; feature: human-associated habitat; material: faeces | place: Denmark | collected 2008/2010 ... | reverse complement strand
AGTTTCCTATCAATCTGGAGCGGATGATGGGAATCGAACCCACGTGGTCAGCTTGGAAGGCTGAAGTTCTACCATTAAACTACATCCGCAAAAATCGGTAGACAATTAAAATTATATCAAATATACAATAATTGTCAACCATTTTTTTATACTTTTTATATTTTTTCTTCACTTTTTTATAAATCCCATCAAAATCACACGAAAGTCTTATTCAACTAAAGGCAATTCAACCCTAAACAAAGTCTCCTTTTCACTGCTTATTGCTTTTATTTGACCTCCATGAAGTTGAACGATATCCTTAGCAATAGCAAGACCCAAACCACTTCCACCAGTCTTACTAATCCTAGAAGAATCTAATCTATAAAATTTTTCAAATATTTGGTCAAGTTTTTCCTTAGGAATTTGTCTCCCCTCATTAATTATATCCACAATAATATTATACTCATTTTTCCTAACATTAATCCTAATATTACTATTTTCCGCACTATAATTAATAGCATTTTTAATAAGATTATTAAAAACCCTTCCTAACTTATCCGGATCAGCCACAAGCATTATTTGTTGTTCATTATTTAACTCAATTTTTTTGTTCAATTCACTCAACGTTGGATAAAAATCATCAATTATTTGGGCAAGCATCAAATTCAAATTAAGTTTTTCTTTCTCCAAAATAATTTTTTCTGAGTTAAACCGTGCTACATCAAACAACTCATTAATCAATTCCTCCAATCGATAAGACTTATCTAAAGCAATTTTAATATATTTTTCTTGCTGTTTCTTCGGCATATCATCCATTTCGTTTAATATTGATAAATACCCAATCATTGAAGTCAAAGGTGTTTTAATATCGTGAGCTAAATATACAATTAATTCATCTTTTTTTTGTTCATTTTCCCTAGCCAATTTTTCATTGGTAAGCGACTCTCTTTTTAAATAATTCAATTTTTTCTCCAAATCACTAAGTTCATCTGGTAAAGTAATATAATCCGTATCTTTAGTAAACCAATTATTAGAAGATTCAACAATAGCATTAATATAAGAAAAAATCTTCTTAATCATTCTATATAAGCTTAATATAACATACACTAACCAAACAATAAACATTAATAATATAATCAACTCTCCACGAAAAATATAGTTAGCAAATCTTGAAAGCAAATAATAAAGTGATGGTGCAATATCATAAAGCCAATGAAAATTAAATTGTGAAGTAATATATATCAACGTCAAAGTACCAAGTAATATCACAACACCTGCCACGATCGATTTAATTATAAAATTAATAAAAGTTTTTCTAAATAAATTATTTTTCAATTTTATACCCCACTCCATATATTGTCTTAATGTACTTTGGATTTCTACCACTATCATTCATTTTCTCTCTTAAATGCCTAATATGAACCATAATTGTATTATTATCCCTTTCATAATACTTTTCTTTCCATACATTCATAAATAATTCATCGCTTTTAACAACATTCCCTCTATTCTCACAAAGCAACCACAAGATAGAAAATTCAGTTTTGGTTAATTCTACCAATCTCTCATTAAAGTAAAATTCATGAGTATCATTATTAATTAATATACCACGAAAATCAATAACATTCTCTTCTTTTTTATTGTTATTATATTTTTGATACCTTCGCAACTGAGCCTTTACCCTAGCTACCAATTCCAAAGGTTGAAATGGCTTAGTAACATAATCATCTGCACCAATAGTAAGACCTGTAATCTTATCCATATCTTCCACTTTAGCCGTTGCAAATATTATAGGAAACGTATACTTTTCTCTAATTCTATGACATAACTCAAAACCATCTATCTCAGGCATCATAACATCTAAAATAGCTAAATCAATATCCATCTTATTCAAATCTCTCAAAACATCATTGCTAGAATAATATTTATAAACATTAAAATCTTCATTACCTAAATATATCGAAACCAAATCCGCGATTTCCTTTTCATCATCAACAATAAGAATATTAGCCACAGCATCACCTTCCAAACCAAAATAAAAAATAATCAAATATATCTATATTATAACATACTCTTATCAATTAAACCTTAATTTTTTCTTAAAAAACAAACCATACCCTTACTACTCATATTATTTACTAACTATCCCTAATAATATTTCCACAGTTTGATGTTGAAAAGCCTTAATAATTATATTTAACACTGTAGCTTCACATCTACTAAAATAACTTTGTACATCTTTATTTAAATTCAACCTATTAATAGAATTATTATAAGAAACAATCAACATATCATAAAATGTCTCCTTATCGCTATTATATCCTTTATATAACATACCAACATGAATGTCATCTTCATTAAATTGAAATATATTTTTACCCAAAAATTCTAAAATAACTATATATATTAAAACTATCTCACAAATATTAATTGGCATTTCCTCATAATTCAAATAAACACGCCTCCACAAAGAACATATTTTTTGATTAGCAAACTTTTGACAAAATACATTTTCATAATTTATCCATCGCAAATATTCACTAACAAATAAAACACCACATAAATCAGGTCTCCTCATTAAAGGGGTATAATCAATCGTAACAACCAGATTCATAGCATCATAACTAATATTGTAATTACTAAAAAAACTCTTAATTCCCTCTTTCAAAGTGCTATTATAAAAATAATTATCGGTTTTAATAATATTATTAACAAATACAGCACAATAAAAAAATCTAGTTTTTTTTATAATTATTCTTAAGTTCAAGAGCCCCCCATCAAATACAAAAAAAATATCTTCCTGCAATACAACCTGATAAGCCTCTTGTACAGACAATTTCCTTAAATATAAAGCAATTATTCACTTATTAGATTGATTAATATTTTTAGCTGTATATATAGAGGCACTACTTCTTAAACCACCAGTATATTTTTTAATTCTTTGTTCTAACAACTTATACAATTTAAAAATTATATACTTGTATTCCACTTGTAAAATCACATCATATTTTAATCCCAAATTCAAAAATGATTCTAAATAGTTATTAACATCTAGTTTCTCATCTATAATTTTAAATACATCCACCATATCAACCATATAAATCCCCCTTAATTGATTCCTTTAAATTGCAAACTCCTACCTCAACTCTCCCAATACTAAAAAGTATCATATCACACCTGTTTTCTTAAAGTTAAATCACAATTCTTAGTAATCCTATTCAATTTCATAATTATCTCTCGTGATATTTAATAAAATAATCTCGAACAAAATTCAAGACCTGAATTTTCAATAATTTTATGATAATATGAGTATAGAAAAAAGAAGATAAACAGCAAAAATATCTTCTTTTTTACTTACAAAATCTATTCATTAATTTTTTTTATATTATTCTTTATCTTCACTAATTTCTTTCTCAATTAACTCCTTATTCCTAATCAATCGCTCTTCATCACTAAAAGTAATCGCTTTATTTACATTCTCTAAAGCCTTATCATAATTATAAATATTATAATAACATATAGACAGTATATCATATGGTACTTCATTCCAACTGAACTTCTCATTTATATATGTTTTTGCATGACTTCCTATCTTTAAAGCTTCCTCTATATAATATATAGCCATTACATAATTATCCTCTTCATATTCTAACATTCCAAGTTCCACCCAAGGATCTCTCAAATAAGGTGCTTCCTCTATTGCTAGTTTAAGCCACATTCTAGCCTCATTAATTCTCCCCAATGCCTTATATGCTCTAGAAATATAACGCATCGAAGCACATCTTTCATCCTTCCATAAAGCCTTAGGCAAAGACAAATGCTTAATTAAAGTATCAATACATTCATTCCATTTACTATGATACATATACTCCCTACCCAAATAGTGCATATTCCTATCATCATATGGATCTTCCTTCACGGACAACTCTAATAAAGGTAAATAACTTGTTCTTTCCTTAAAAATATCTGGATAATGATTTAAAACAATATCCTCAATTGTTATAACATTCTCATTACCAGAATAACTTAAAACCTCATGTACTGGATGTATCCATTTATAACCACTTCTAATATGTATTTTATCTGTATAAAAACTAACGAGTGGTTTATCATTCTTATCAAGTTGCCAATTATATGTATATCTTGCCCTAGTAACACCATCATGCCAACTATTTTCTAATTTCTCACGCCATCCCTTTTCCAAAATTTCATCTAAATCAGTACAAACATAAATATCATATAAATCAGGAATCATTTCTATAGAACAGTTGCGAGCCACATCAAACCTCCAAGGACTAATATCTTTCGAAACTACATTAACGCCATGTCCTTTCAACTTATCCACGGTAGCATCTTTAGACCCAGTATCTAATACATATATACTATCCGCTTCCTTCATAGAATCATACCATCTATCTACAAACTTCTCTTCATTTTTAGAAATCGCATAAACAACAACCTTATATTTTCCCACGATTAAAAACCCTGCCTCCCTAAATAATCAATTATTACCGTTATGAAACAATTGGTAAAATAAGACTCTGAACCAATATCCTTTATATCAGGTGAATTTAAATAAATCGTTCTGTTACTTAAATTAATCAACTCATATAAATTAGATGTATTTTCTACGGCAATAATACCATGTCCCACGATTTGAGTAGCGGTTTCATTATTTATCCATTTACTTGCCCCAATATAAATATTATCTGTATCAGCCAATCTAAATCCTACCGATACAAAATCAGTTTTAGGATTAAATGTAGCACCAGCTTTTGGAACATAAGCAGAAATAACAAAAGTTATTTTATAATAACCTTCAATATTAAATTGTAAAGAATTATCATCTTTCAAAGTAACTAAATTAGTTAAATCTAATTCTTTTCTAGTAAATGGTAATTTATTGTTCTCAAGAACTTCAATACTCTGACCACCATTAAAAGTTACTAAATAAGCTGATCTAAGCGGTACTGTTCCTTCTGGTCCTGTTGGCCCCGTTGCACCATCTAATCCAGGAACCCCCTGTGGCCCTGTCGGCCCAATCAATCCAGGTAATCCCCTCGGTCCTGTTGGCCCAAAACAACAAACTGGACGACATTTAAATTTTTCAATTTCTTTTAATATATTTTGATAATCATTCATATATACCCCCCTAATATAAGATATTAATATGATGTCAAATATATAAATAATTTTTAAAAATTTACAACAAAAACTTTATATAAACACAAGAAAATGATACAATATTATATGAAAGAGGGTAAAGAATGAAAGTATTAATCTTATCATGTAGCACAGGTGGAGGCCACAATTCATGTGCCAGATATATAGAAGAAGAATTAAAAGACAATAATATTGAATGCGAATTCAAAGACTTTTTTGATATAGTTAATACAAAAGCAAAAGATATGTCTTCTAAAATATACTTAAAAACACTAACCCACAATGGCAAAATGTTTTCTAATTTTTATAAATTAGGAGAACTATATAGCAAAACAAAAATAAAAAGTCCTGTTTACCTAGTTAATAAAATACACAAAAAAACTTTATTCAAATATATTGTAGACAACAATTTTACTTTAGTAATTGCCACACACTTATTCCCCGCATTAACCCTCACCGCTATTAATAAAGATGATAACTATAAAAAGATAAACTTTATTACCATTGCCACCGATTACGAACCATGTCCTTTTCTGGAAGAAACTAAACCAAATTACCTAATCATGCAAAAAGGCTTAGAAAAAGCATTCATGGCAAAAGGCATATCAAAAGACATTTTAATTCCTTCGGGCATTCCAGTTTCATCACGTTTTATTGAAAATGCCAAAAATATCAAAAATGAATTCAACATAAAAAATGAACAAGTTATCTTAATTATGTTAGGTAGTATGGGATTTGGCAATATTAATGAAATAATCACTCCACTCTTAAAAGAAGAAAATATTAAACTAATTGTAGTATGTGGCTCTAACACCAAACTTTATAACGAATTAAACAGTATTAAAAATGATAAATTAATTACCCTAGGTTTTGTAAAAAACATAAATGATCTTATTTATACTGCTGATATTGTTATGTCAAAACCAGGTGGTTTATCTTCAACTGAAATTGCTTCAATATCTAAACCACTTTTACATATTTTCCCAATACCAGGCATCGAAACATATAACACTAATTTCTTTCAAAAAAGAAAAATGAGTATAAAATGTAATACAAATAAAGCAATAATTAAAAACACTAAAAAATTACTAATAGATAAAGATCTACAAAATAAATTAATTAACAACCAAAAGAAATATATTAATAAAAACTCTGCCAAAGATTTAATTGCATTAATTAAAGAAAAATTTAATTAATTACAAAGAAGGTGAACCAATAAACGAGGTTTGCTTTTTTTGAAAATAAAATAAACAAATAGTCCCCACAATTAAAAGCAAACTACCAAAAACCTTTACCTGATATAAACTTTTTTTATCATCACTAACGTCCTTATATGAATCATAATTTCTCTTAAAAAAATATAAATATATCATCAAAGTAACAATAATAGTAAATTCAAATATTCTGTTTGCTCTATTTTTATACACATTATCTTTAGTTTGAACATAGATTTTTTCATTTTGATTACCAAACATATTTAATGTACTTAAAATTATAAAAACTATTAATAATAAATCCTCAAAATTCAATCTTCTGATTTCTTCTTCTATATTTTCCATATTAAATTATACTAAAAAAAAGAAATTAAATTACTTTAATTCCTTATTTATTTAAATACTCTATAGCATTTAATGCAGCCGTTGTCCCATCACTAGTGGCAACGGTAAGTTGCCTGATTTGTTTATCACGACAATCACCTGCTACAAAAATACCATCTTTTTCTGTTACACAATTATTTGATTCAATATAACCATATTTATTGATTGGTAATAATTCTTTAACAAAATCACTTTGAGGTGTTAAACCGATAGATATAAACATTCCATCTAATCTTATTTCCTTAACGTCATCCAAAACATTCACCTTTATCGCTTGCAAATTATCTTCACCAATTAATTCAGTTACTTTAGCATTCAGTATTATTTCCACATTTTCTTTTTCTTTCAGTTTTTCTACTAAAGTACTCTCTGCCGTTAACTTATCAATAATCTGTATAACATATACCTTTTTACATATATCACTAAGAGTAATAGCATTAATAACTGCACTATTACCCCCACCAATCACGGCAACTGTTTTATCTTTAAAAAATGCCCCATCACAAGCAACACAAAAATGAATACCATTACCAATTAAATTCTCTTCATTTTTAAGTCCCAATAATTTATACCTAGATCCTGTAGCAATAATTACCGCTTTAGCTTCATACACATTATCCAAAGTAATAACCTTTTTAATTTTACCATGTTCTATCTTTTTAACCTCATCTAGTTCAACATTAACACCTAAAGCAGTTACTTGCTCAAACATATTATTAGCAAGTTCACTTCCACTTATTTCTTTATAACCAGGATAATTTTCAACTAAAGGGGAAGACGAAATTTGTCCCCCTATAGTTTCCTTTTCAATTATTAAAACCTTTCTATTTGCACGTGCAGCATATATTCCAGCAGTCATTCCCGCTGGACCGCAACCAATTATTATAATATCGTACATACTACACCTAAATTTTAAATTCCTCAATGTGCTTCTTAATATTTGATAAATTCACAATATTATTAACTTCTTTACCATGAATAACTACTAAAGTAGGAGCTTGTTTAACATTATATTTCTTAGTCATATCAACATTCTCTTCAGCATCAATAAACTTATAATCAACTTTTGCCTTTTCAAGTAAGGTTTTTGCCATTTTACAATTAGGACAAGTCTTAGTACCAAATAATAATACCTCATCCTCACATTGTTCTTCTTTTAATTTAGAATTTTTAACATCATATAATTTTCTCTTTTTATATTCTTGAGCCTTACCATCATTCCAATTCTTAACTGGACGATAATAACCTGTTATTCTACTATATACTTCTGTTTCTTCACCACATTTAGGACACTTAGTAACTTCTCCTGTAATATAACCATGATTTTTGCATACTGAATAAGTCGGAGAAATTGTATAATATGGCAAACGATAATGTTCAGCAATTTTTCTAACTAAGTTTGCTGCAGCCTTCCAATCACTCAATCTCTCTCCAAGAAATGCATGAAAAACAGTACCTGAAGTATATAATGTTTGAAGTTCATCTTGAATATCTAAAGCCTCAAAAATATCACTAGTAAATCCAACTGGCAAATGTGAACTATTTGTATAATATGGTGTTTCATCACAAGAAGCCGCTGTAATAATATCAGGATATTTACTCTTATCATTCTTTGCTAAACGATATGTTGTTGATTCAGCAGGAGTCGCTTCAAGATTATATAAATCACCATACTCTTCTTGATAATCAGCTAATTTTTCCCTCATGAAGTTTAGAACATTTTTAGTAAATACTTGAGCATCTTCATTAGTTAAATCTTTTCTTATCCAATTAGCATTTAAACAAGCCTCATTCATACCGACAAGACCAATTGTCGAAAAATGATTATTAAATGTTCCTAAATATCTCTTAGTATATGGATATAAACCTTCATTTAGCAATTTAGAAATTACATTTCTCTTTATTTTTAAACTCCTTGCGGCAATATTCATCATTTTTTCTAATCTCTCATAGAAATCTTTTTCATCCTTAGCTAAATAAGCAATTCTTGGCATATTAATTGTAACAACACCAATAGAGCCAGTAGACTCTCCACTTCCAAAATAGCCACCTGATTTCTTTCTTAATTCTCTCAAATCAAGTCTTAATCGACAACACATACTACGTACATCACTAGGTTCCATATCACTATTAATATAGTTTGAAAAATAAGGTGTACCATATTTTGCAGTCATTTCAAATAATAACTTATTATTTTCATTTTCGCTCCAGTCGAAATTCTTTGTAATTGAATATGTTGGTATTGGGTATTGAAAGCCTCTTCCATTAGCATCCCCTTCTATCATAATTTCAATAAATGCTTTATTAACCATATTCATTTCTTTTTGACAGTCTTTATATTTAAAATCAACTTCTTTGTCACCAATCAAACAGTTTAACTCAGCTAAATCATTAGGAACTACCCAGTCTAAAGTAATATTAGTAAACGGTGCCTGTGTTCCCCATCTACTTGGTGTATTAACTCCATACACAAATGATTGAATACATTGCTTTGTTTGTTGATATGTCAAATTATCAATTTTTACAAATGGAGCTAAATATGTATCAAACGAAGAAAACGCTTGTGCTCCAGCCCATTCATTCTGCATGATACCTAAGAAATTTACCATTTGATTACATAATGTTGATAAATGTTTTGCTGGAGAAGAAGTAATCTTACCAGGTACACCTCCTAATCCTTCTTGAATTAATTGTTTTAAACTCCACCCTGCACAATAACCAGTTAACATTGATAAATCATGTAAATGAATATCGCAATTACGATGTGCCTCTGCAATTTCATCATCATATACTTCACTTAACCAATAATTAGCAGTAATTGCTCCTGAATTACTTAAAATTAATCCACCCACAGAATAAGTAACTGTAGAATTTTCTTTAACACGCCAGTCAGTTACATTAACATAACTATTAACTACGTCCTTATAATCTAAAATTGTTGACTTCATGTTGCGCATCTTATCATGTAAACGACGATATAAGATATAAGCCTTAGCTACCTCTGCATAACCAGCCTTAATCAAAACAGACTCAACACTATCTTGAATATCTTCTACACAAATAATATTATCTTTTACCTTAGATTCAAAATCTGCTGTAACTTTTAGAGCTAAAAAGTCTACTATTCCTTCATCATATTTTTTATCTTCAGCTTCAAAAGCCTTTATAATTGCCTCAGTAATTTTCTTTATATCAAAAGGCACAATTTTTCCTTCTCTTTTTCTTACTTTATACATAATTATATTCTCCCTTCTTTTTATTAATCTGTATAAATTATTCAAAATATCTTAATAACAACTTCTTATAACTATCATACCCCTCTAACTACTAAATTAGGGTACTTAACACCTAAAGTGTTTTTTATATTAAGTAACTCCTCGTTATCAAAACCATTTAATCCTCTTTGTAATACCGAACTACAGTCCTGATAATTCTGTATATAATATCTAGCATTTGGTCCAATATATTGAATAATTTTTTCTAACTTTCCTACATCATGAAATTGTTTAACAATAGTGGTTCTAAATTCATATTCAATATTAGAATTCTCTATTATTTCAATACTCTTCTTTATATTATCAATATTTGTACACATGCCTGCTGTTTTATCATAATTTAAAAAATCATTTTTAATATCCATCGCTACATAATCAATTAAACCATCTTCTATCAACTGTTTTAGTTTTTTTGGACTACTACCATTAGTATCAAGTTTAACTTTATATCCTAAATCTTTTACTTTTCTAATAAAATCTTCAATATCCTTTTGAAGCAATGGTTCACCCCCACTGATACACACTCCATCAAGTAAACCTCTTCTTTTTTCTAAATATTTAAATACCTCTTTTTCATCTATTTTCTCACAATTATTATTCATATCAAGTAACCCGCTGTTGTGGCAAAAAGGACATCTAAAATTACACCCTTGAGTAAATATCAAACAAGCCACATTTCCTGGATAATCTAATAAAGTTAATTTTTGCATTCCATTAATAGTCATACTACACCTACTTTCTAACACTAAACCTCATGAAACCAACATTACATTCTATCATTAACTCTAATAACTCATTAAATTTTTTAACAGTAATGTTTTTAGGCAAATAAACATTAACTAAATTGCCCCCACTAAAACTCTTTTGATATTCACCTATATATTTAAAATCATTTTTAATATTTTCCTTAAAATTAAACATACTATCTATTCTCAAATAACAATTTTTATCAGTAACATCTTTTTTTATTCCATATATAGCTTTATCAAAAGCAATTAATTTCTTTAAAGGCCTTTCCTTACTAGTTTCACTCACAACAAAATTAAGTTTATTTTCTATACTATATTTCTTTGCTTGTCCATTTACATAATCAATTATTTCTTTAACCAATTTTTTTTGTTTTTCTTTGTCTTTTTCCAAGCACATAGCACATTCACTTAAAGATGCTAATTCAATATTTAAAACCCCTTTTTTAATTACTTTTCTAATTTTTTGTCCACTTTCTAACTTATCATCATCTAAAATATTATTATTAAATATCACTTGATAATTTTCCTTAGATTTATTACCTATTGTTTCAAATATCATTATTAAAATATTCTTAGTAAGTTCTAACATTTCATCTAACTCTAAATAAAATTCACTTCTTGCTTTATCACTATTTCTATTACCAAGTCTACTCATATTTATTGATACCGAAGCCACAATCATTCTTCCAATTGAATTTTTTTCATCGCACAAAATATTTTCAAATATCCTTTTTCCATTACTAAAATATTCAACTTCATTATCTTTATCTTTATTATAACTAGCATCTAAATTAGCAAAAACAATATTCTTACCTTTTATTACTAACTCACTAACTCTATCTAATAAACTATTATTACTTTCATTTTCTATTTTAAATATCGTAGTAACGTTTTTCATAGAATCTAATTTATCAACAACATCTAAATAACAATTATTAATTATTAAGCCAATTTTCGTATTATTAGTACCTAAACTAATAGCATAATTTTTATTCTCCGTAATTATATTATTTAATGAAACAAGTAATCTTTCAAAAGAAACAGTAAGTAATTCTTCTATTTTCTTAACACTATCAGCATAAGCAATTTCAAATATATTTCTAACTTTTTTATTCAATATATACTGATTAAAAATATCTAAATCAATATTAATAACATCTTCTTTATCGATAAGTTCCTCTATCTTTTTGAAATTGATATAGTCTAAATATCCCTCTAAATCTAAGTATTTATTCAACTTTTCCTTAAACTTTTCTCTAAATCTTCGAAGTAAAAAAGGAACAAGTAAATAATCTATTTTAGATATAGTAATTTCTCCATCAATTTCATTTTTAGCATTCATTGCCATACAAAATATATTTAAAGGAAATTCATCAGTTATAACACTATTAAACTCTAAATGAGTTGAAGATAAACTACCTAAATTAAAATAATCAAGATTATGAATATAAACACTACCATCTTCATGTGCCCTTATAAATTTATTATCAAGAACATAAGCTTTAGTGTATTCACAAGAAACTGTTTTACCAAAATCTAATAACACTTCATTAGGTTTACTTGTAATATTTTTCTTACTTTCAAAAACAATTCTCTCAATTGCCTTAACAAATTTATGCTGACTCTTTAAATCAAATGCCTTTCTTGAAGCTGCTCTCCTTATACGATAATCACTAAAAGCTTTGTATACATTTTCATAATTATCATCTAACAACATAGTCTGTATTATATCTTGAATATCCTCAACATTAATAGTTTTTCTATCCCAATAATTACTTCTTATATAGCTCAATACATCTTCGTATACTTTATTTGCTTTTTTTTCACAATCTTCCAAGCCAACACTATCAAATGCTTTTTTAATAGCAATAGCAATTTTCATACTATTAAAATTAACTCTTTGCCCACTTCTTTTAACCACGACCAGTTCATTAAAAACTAAATTATCTTTTTCATTCATAGTCAACCGCCTTTATTTTTAAGATATACTTATCATATCAAATAGAACAAATATTGTCAATGTTTTTTTTATAACTTTTTTATTTTTTTACGTAAAGTCTTATTTAATAAACATTTATTTTTAAGTAAAAAAACAAAACAAATTCTTGTCTTCAAAATAAGCAAGAGTTTATTTTGTTCATATTCTTCAAATCCTTACAAAATAAGGGTTAGTTAAAAACATTACAACTATTTTGTTATTAACCGGATACATTTTTATAACACATGTTTTTTTCTTTATTTTCTTTCATTTACAGAATAATATAAAACTTATACACAGCTCTGTGGAAAAAACAAAAAACACTTATATCTATCATCAATTTACAGATACACCATTAGGAGCCATCATTGTCAAACTAACTTTATTTTTTTCCAAATTAACATCTTCAACATAACAGTCAACAATATCTCCAACAGCATATATTTCACTTGGATGCTTAATAAACTTATCAGTTAATTTAGAAATATGTGCAAGAGCATCATTTTTAATACCAATATCCACAAATATTCCAAAATCAACAACATTTCTTACCGTACCTTGAAGTTTCATACCTCTACTTAAATTCTCTATTTTAACAATATCACTTCTTAAAAGAGGTTTCTCAAAATCGTCGCGATAATCTCTATTAGGACTGCTCAAACATTTAATAATATCCTCTAAAGTATACCTATCGACTCCACTTATTTTAACGTAATTATCAACATCCAAGTTTTCTAACTTTTCACGTAAATGTTCGCCACCCAATTCACTAATATTTAAGTCCAAATATTTAAGCAATTTTAATGTAGCATCATAACTCTCAGGATGTATAGAAGTCTTATCTAAAACATTGTCTCCATCTACTATTCTAATAAAACCAATTGCTTGTTCATAAGACTTATCACCAAAAGACTTAATATCTTTTAACTCCATACGAGACATAATTTTTCCTTTTTTGTCTCTATATTTCAATATATTATCAATTATACTTTTAGTTAAACCAGATACATATTTTAAAATAGAAGCCGAAGCTGTATTAATATTAACGCCAACATTATTAACCGCCTTACTAACAACAAAATCTAGTGATTCATCCAATTTCTTTTGATTAACATCATGTTGATACTGACCCACACCAATACTTTTAGAATCTATTTTAACAAGTTCAGACAAAGGATCTTGTAACCTTCTAGCAATACTAATTGCACTTCTTTCTTCAACATGTAAATTAGGGAATTCACTAATAGCAAGTTTTGAAGCCGAATAAACGGAAGCACCAGCTTCACTAACAATAATATATTCAACATCTTTACCTTCCATTTCCTGAATAACTTCGCAGACTAACTTCTCACTTTCTCTAGATGCTGTTCCATTTCCTATTGCTATAATTTTAACATCATAAGTATCAATTAATTCCTTTAATTTCTGTTTACTTTCTTCCCACTTATTTTTTGGCTCATGCGGATAAATTACAGAAATATTTAAAACCCTAGAACTTCCATCGACAACAGCCAATTTACATCCCGTACGATAAGCCGGATCAAAACCCAAAACAACCTTCTCCTTCATTGGAGGTTGCAACAATAATTTTTCCACATTAGAAGAAAACACAGCAATTGCCTGATTAGAAGCCTTATCAGTTAATTCACTTCTAATTTCTCTTTCAATACTAAGTTTTATTAATCTTTTATAACTATCTTTAATAGCATCCTTAACTATTTCACACACATTAGATTTATCATTTTTAATTAACTTATTCTCCAAAAATTCATATATTTTCTCATTGTCTATATCAATAGAAACTGATAACACATTATCTTTCTCACCGCGATTAATAGCCAAAATACGATGTGGCTTAATATATTTAATACTTTCTTTATAATCATAATACATATCATATACTTTTGCCTCATCTGCATCATTTTCCTTCTTCTTAGAAATAATATTACCATTTTTAAAAGTATAATTTCTTATAAAACCACGAAACTTAGCATTATCACTAATCCATTCACTAATAATATATTTAGCCCCAGTAATAGCATCTTCCCTAGTTAAAACATTATCATTTAAATATTTATCAACAACTTCATCTTTTAACACCATAGGAAAACTCATAATAATCTTCGCAAGGGGTTCCAAACCATTAGAAATAGCCATAGTAGCCTTAGTTTTTTTCTTTTCCTTATAAGGTCTATATAAATCTTCTACTTCAATTAATTTTTCACATTTCATAATGTTATCTTTTAATTCTAAAGTAAGTAACCCTTTTTCTTCAATTAGCCTAATAACATCCTCTTTTCTTTTTAATAGATTAACTTGATATTCATATATCTCATTAATACTTCTTATTTGCTCTTCATCCAAATTACCAGTCATCTCTTTGCGATATCTAGCTATAAAAGGTATCGTATTATCTTCACTAAGTAACTTTAACACACTATCTACTTGCTTAATAGTTATTCCAAGATTTAAAGCAATATTTTTAATTATTTCTTTATTCATATATTCATCCTCCACACTAAATAATTATAACACTGAATTTATTGTTTTTTATTCTTTTTAGCCATATCTCCATAAATAATTTTATCATTACCAAACTTATTTCTTAAATTATCCACCACTTTTTGTAATTTACTATCATAAATGACAGTTTTACTATTCTCAAATAAAGAAAGTTGAATATCATTATGTAATGTAAAATTAGAAATAAACACTGTTACATGTCTAATAGGCTCTCCATTCCATAGTTGATTAAATATTTCTAAACTAATATTATACAAATCTATATCACTGCTAATAGCCTTATTTAATTTTCTTTGCTTGCTTACCTTATAAAAATTACTATATTTAATAGATATTCCAATAACTAAAGCATAATAATTATGTTGCCTTAATCTTTTGCCTATATCAATAGTTAAATTTCTAATAATAGGCTTTATTAAATTAATATTATCGTAATCAAAGGGAAACACAGTCGAAGCACTGATACTCTTAGGCTCATCATACTCCCCTTCTACTTTGCTATTATCTATCCCATTAGCATATTCAATCATCATTTTAGCCATACTCTTAAAATGCCTAGTTAACATTTGATAATCAGCATGAGCTAAATCATAAATAGTATTAATACCAAGTTCATGTAATTTTAATGACGTCTTTTTCCCTATCATAAACAAATCTGCTACATTAAGAGGCCACATCTTATCTTTAATTTCATTTTGAAATAAAGTATGAACCTTATCAGGTTTAGAAAAATCACTCGCCATCTTAGCACAAAGCTTATTATTACCAACACCAACATTCACCGTAAAACCAAATTTATTTTTTATATCCTCTTTAATTTTATATGCCACCTCTACTGGATTACCAAATAATTTTTCACACCCTGTATAATCAAGAAAACACTCATCAATAGAATATCTTTCTATTAAAGGAGAATAATTACTCAAATATTTATATAACATATTAGAATATTTACTATATAATTTATAATCAGGACTATATACTGCTAAATTAGGACATTTTCTTCTAGCAAAATATAATGTTTCCGCGGTTACTACGCCGTTTTCCTTAGCAGGATAACTCTTAGCAAGAACAATACCTCTCCTTTGAGACTCATCTCCACCTATCACACTACATATATTCCTAATATCAATTTTAGACCCATTATTTAACATATCCACTGCAGTCCATGATAAAAAAGCATTATTAACATCAACATGTAAAACTATTCTTTCCTGCATAAAACCACCATCCAATGTAATATTAACAAATGTTTGTAACATTTTTCAATAAAAAAAGAAAAATTTTAAAAATTGATCTTATTTTATTTAATCTTTACATTTAATATATCAAGTATTCTATTCAAATCGTTAATAGAATCAAAATATATTTCCATCTTTCTATTACTTACATTAACCCTAGTACCAAGCATTTCCCTAAGTTCTTGTTCAACATAACTATAATCATTATCTTTTTCTTTTCTTTTAATAGTAACATGCTTCTTTATTTCTTCATGAGTAGAAACATCCTCAAGCTCCCTTACACTCATATTATTAGCAACAACCTTATTAGCAAGTTCATATATCTTATCATTTTCATCTATTTTACTAAGTACTCTCGCATGCCCCATTGATAACTCATTATCAAGTACCATACTTTGTACCTTATCAGGAAGTCTAAGCAAACCTAAAGTGTTAGTAACATGGCTTCTACTCTTACCCAATTTATCCGCAAGTTCCTCCTGCGTAATATGTAAATTATCAATAATACCCTTATAAGCCCAAGCCAATTCAATTGAAGACAAATTTTCCCTTTGCAAATTTTCAAGCAAAGCAATTTCACGCATCTTATCATCAGTAAAATCACGAATAATTGCTGGTATCGTTTTCATCCCTGCAAGTCTTGAAGCCTTAACTCTACGTTCACCAGCCACCAAATCATAACCTTTAATACTTTTCTTAACAATAACTGGTTGAAATACACCATAATTCTTAATTGAAGTTGCTAACTCATTAAGAGCTTCTTCATTAAAAGTCTTTCTTGGTTGGTAAGGATTACTCCTGATTTCATCAAGATTAATTTCCTTAATATCATCTTCCTTAGCATTTTCGACAATACTATTCTCAAAAGCATCAAAATCAAGTATTTCATTATTAAATAATTGCTCTAATCCTCTACCTAGAGCCTTCTTCTTTTGGTCCATTTCTCTCTATGACCTCCTTTGCTAAATTTAAATAAGCTAAAGTCCCCTTACTTGTAGGATCATATGCTGCGATAGGTTTACCATGACTTGGAGCCTCAGAAAGTCGTACCAGCCTTGGTATAATCGTATCATAAACCCGCTCCTTAAAGAACCCTCTTATATTTTCAACTACTTCCAAACCTAAATTAGTTCTTGAATAAAGCATTGTTAAAAGAACACCTTCAATTTCTAAATTAGGATTAATTTTCTTTTTGGCAAGCATTATTGTATTCATAAGTTGCATAACACCCTCAAGTGCAAAAAATTCGCATTGTACAGGAATAATTACCGAATCAGAAGCTGCCAGTGCATTCGTCGTAAGTACCCCAAGCGAAGGTGGACAATCAATTATTATATAATCATAATTATCCTTGATCTTTAAAACACTTTTCTTAAGTTGTCCAGTTTTATCAAACACTTCTCCATCTGCAACTGCTTTGCGCTCTTTATTAATAAATACAATATCTATCCCTGCTAAATTAGTATAAGCAGGAACAATACTCATATTTTTATATTTTGTCTTAATAATTGCATCTTCAATAACTGCCTGCCCAATTAATACTTCATATATACTATTTTCTACATCCCCCTTATTAATACCAACTCCAGTCGTGGCATTACCTTGAGGATCTAAATCTATCATTAATACCTTTTTAGAAAGAATTCCTAAAGAAGCTGCTAAATTGATACTAGTAGTAGTTTTACCTACACCACCCTTTTGATTAACCATTGCAATTACTTTACCCATTCTTACACCTTCAATTCTTGTATATCTATTGTACCAAATATTTTAAAAAAAATAAATATAATTTTACATCAAAAAAAAAATAATCATAATAGAAAATATTTATTAAACATTAAATCGTTTTATGATATAATAATTACTATATATTAAAGAAAGGAAACGTTGCTATGTACACATTAAAAACTTGTGTAAAAAAAGAAGATATCGATTCGAACTATATTATCGCAGGTATCTCTGGCGGACCCGATTCCATGGCTCTACTTCATTACTTAAAAAAAGTTATGCCCAAAAAATTAGTATGTGCCCATGTCAACCATAACGTAAGAATTGAATCAGATTATGAAGAAGAAAAATTACGAAAATATTGTGCTAAACATCATATTATTTTTGAAAGTACAAAAATTGAAAACTATACAGAATCCAATTTTGAAAACGAAGCTAGAAAAAAAAGATATGCTTTCTTTGAAGAAATGCTAAAAAAGTATAACTCTAAATATCTATTCTTAGCTCATCATGGAGACGATCTAATAGAAACAGTGATCATGAAAATCTTAAGAGGCTCTAACATTGAAGGCTATGCTGGCATGAAGCAAATAAGCAAAAGAAAAAACTATTACATCATAAGACCATTTTTAAACTACACTAAAGAAAATTTAATGGTATATTGTCAAAATTATTGCTTACACTACTCTATTGACTCTACAAACACAAATAAAAGATATACAAGAAATAGAATTAGAAGATTTATTCTACCTGTTTTAAAAAAAGAAAATCCAAATGCACACCACCAATTTCTAAAATATTCCAAACAACTCTTAGAATATTACGACTACATAGATAGAGTAACAACAAATATTGCAAATAACATCTATCAAAACAACACTATAAAAACAAAAGACCTCTTAAAAGAAGATCCATTCATACAAAAAAATGTTATTTACAAAATTTTGACTATTATTTATGATAACAAAGATAATACTATTAAAGAAAGCCATTTAAATAACATTATGAAAATTTTAAATAGCAAAAAACCTAATCTAATCGTAAATCTACCAAATAACATCATGGCAATTAAAGAATATGATAGAATAATATTTAAAAAATATATTGCCAAAAGAAAATCATATAAAATAGAATTAGAAAAATATAATATGATAGATAACCATATCATTTCTAAAATAGATAATACCACCGAAAATGGCAATAACATCATTAGATTAAATTCCAGTGAAATCAAATTACCACTTTACATAAGAAACAGACAAGATGGCGATTTTATTTCCTTAAAAGGAACAAATGGTACCAAAAAAATAGGTGATGTCTTTATTGACGGACACATTCCCCTATCAAAAAGAGTAAGTTATCCCTTACTAGTAGACAGCAATAACACCATTTTATGGGTACCAAACTTAAAAAAATCAACATTTGATGTACCTATTAATGAAAAATATGATATAATACTAAAGTACTGTGAAAAGGAGGATTTTAATGAACAAGAAAACAGTTAAAAAAGGCTTATTACCTTATACACTAATGTTTATCTTTATCGTAGGATGTTTATTTACTTTAAACATGTTAAATACTAAAATTAATAAACTAACTTATGATGAATTCAAACAAAGTATGAACAATAACGAAATTGAAACTTTAACTATTACTCCAAAAACAAGAACTGAAGTTTACGAAGTAGTAGGAACATTAAAGGATTATGAAGAAAATGAAAAATTTGTAATCAATTTACCATACTCCGATGAAATAATTAAAAGAGTATTAGAACATCAAGACAGTGCAAACTTTGAACTAGATGTTAAAACTGATCCTGAAGCAGCCTCTTGGCTTATCCTTGTATCTAACTTCTTGCCAATTATTATTTTAGTCGGAGCAACATTCTACTTATTTACAAGACAATTAAGTGGTAACAGCAAATCATTAGACTTTGGCAAAAGCAAAGCTAAACTAGTAAGCGACAGTGTTAAAACAACATTCAAAGATGTTGCTGGCCTTACTGAAGAAAAAGAAGAAGTCCAAGAATTAATCGACTTCTTAAAAAACCCTAAAAAATTTCAAAGCATGGGTGCTAGAATCCCTAAAGGTGTCTTACTTGTAGGCCCTCCAGGAACTGGTAAAACTCTATTAGCAAGAGCCGTTGCTGGTGAAGCCAAAGTACCATTCTACTATATCAGTGGATCGGATTTTGTTGAATTATTCGTAGGAGTTGGAGCATCACGTGTAAGAGACATGTTCAAACAAGCTAAAATGAATGCCCCATGCCTAATCTTCATTGACGAAATAGATGCTGTTGGTAGACAAAGAGGTACTGGTTTAGGAGGAGGCCATGACGAACGTGAACAAACATTAAACCAATTACTTACAGAAATGGATGGTTTTGGAGCTAACGAAGGCATCATTATCATTGCCGCAACAAATAGACCTGATGTCCTAGACCCAGCATTACTTAGACCAGGTAGATTCGATCGCCAAGTAACTGTATCATTACCTGATAAAAAAGCTCGTGAGGAAATCCTTAAAGTTCATGCTAAAAATAAAACTTTGGCTAAAAACATTACCTTGTCATATCTAGCAAAAAGAACTCCAGGATTCTCTGGCGCCGACCTCGAAAACCTTCTAAACGAAGCAGCCTTACTAACAGTAAGACGTGGCAAAAAACAAATCACCATGAGTGAAATTGATGAAGCAACTGACAGAGTATTAATGGGACCAGCCAAAGTAACAAAAAAATATACAGAAAAAGAAAAAAAACTCGTTGCCTACCACGAAGCTGGTCATGCTGTTTTAGGAATCAAATTAGATGGTGCTAACGATGTTCAAAAAATAACCATTATCCCTAGAAGCAACGCTGGAGGATATACCATGATGACACCTAAAGAAGAAACATTTAATTACACTAAAAACGAACTACTAGAATCCATCTGCGGACTTTTAGGAGGACGTGTAGCTGAAGAATTAATCTTTAACGAAATCACTACAGGAGCACACGACGACTTTAAAAAAGCCACTAAAATCGCTCGTAGCATGGTAACAGAATATGGTATGAGTTCTCTAGGACCTATGCGATTAGAAGATCCTGATACCAACACTTTCTTAGGCAGAGATTACACTAAAAATAGAAACATCTCTGATGCAGTAGCAAATGAAATAGATGAAGAAATGCGTAAGATAATCAACGAATGTTACAAAAAGAGTAAACATATATTAAGTGAAAATAAAGAATTATTAGATCTTATTGCTAATGCCTTACTTAAATATGAAACAATCACAAAAGAACAAATTGACTATCTTGTTGAACACAAACATATGCCTGAAGAAAAACAAGATGAAGAAAATCAAGAAAAAGAAACTGATAAAAACGATACAAAAAAAGATTCAAAGTAACCACCTTGAATCTTTTTATTTATTATCATTTGTATTATTATCAGGAATTCTAATAATTAGCTCTCCCTCTTTAGAATACAAATACTTCTCTCTCGCATATTTAGCTACATACTCAGGATCTTCCAACCTTTGAATATCAGTTTTCAAAATTTCTTCTTGTTCCTCTAAATCTGCTAATTTCCCCTCCAAAGTTTCCTTTTCCTTCTTTATATCCCTAATTTCTTTTAAATAAGCAAATAATTTATAACTAAGGGTAAATATAATAAAACCAAAAAAAACAAAAGCCAAAAACATTCTAATCTTAGTGATTTTACGTCTTTTAACCCTTTTAGTAACAGTTTTACTCAATGTTTACACCTTCCTTTATCATAAACATTATACCACAACTTTACACCTATATCAAACTATTTTTCATAAATCAAATAATTGACAAAATAAAGTAAAATAAAACATTAACATATCAGCATAAATGCATCTATATAATAAATAAGACAATAAAACAATATAAATATAAAAAAATGAGTAGTCCAATATAAGAATACCCATTTTTAAATACAATATTAATTATCTTTTTTCATAAGTGGAAATAAAACCACATCTCTTATTGAAGATTGATTATAAATAAGCATAAGCAAGCGATCTATTCCAAAACCAAGACCAGATATAGGAGGCATACCTTGTTCCATTGCACCCATAAAACCTTCGTCCAACTCCATAGTTTCTTCATCACCTTGTGCTTTAGCTTTTAATTGATCCTCAAACGCTTGCCTTTGCACCATAGGATTAACTAACTCAGAATAAGCCTTACATAACTCCGTTCCACAAGCAACAACCTGAAAGACATCTATAATTTTACTATTATTATCATTTCTTCTAGCAAGTGGTATCAAAAAGGCTGGATAATTATAAATAATTGTAGGCTGAACAATATCTTGCCTTATTTTTTTCTTATAAACAAAATCTATAATTTGACTAATCGATTTATATTCTTCTAAATCAGCCATACTAAATAATCCTTTTTCTACTATTTTCTTTTTTAATTCGCTAGGTTCTTCAATTTCTAAAAAATCAAATTCCAGTATCTTTTTCATTTCATCTACATAATTAATTCTATTCCAGTTACTAACACCAAAATCTAATAATTGATCGCGATATTCAATAGTCATTTTTCCAGTTAATTCCATTAAAAGATCTTTTATAAATCTTTGATAAAACTCTATATTATTCTCAAAATTCCAATAAGAAGCATACCATTCTACCTGGGTAAACTCCTGTAAATGTTCAGTATCCATGCCTTCATTTCTAAAGCATTTAGCTATTTCATAAACACGATTATAACCTCCTGCAATACATTGTTTCAAATATGTTTCTGGTGCTATTCTTAAATTGCATTCAATGTCTAAAGCATTATGATGTGTATAAAAAGGTCTTGCTGCTGCTCCACAGACAGCTGTTTGAAGAATAGGTGTTTCTACTTCAAGAAAACCATTTTCGGCCATAAATCTATGAATAAATGAATACAACTTACTTCTTCCCAAAAATATTCTTCTTGATTCTTCATTAGAAATCAAATCAACATATCTTTGACGATATTTTAATTCCATATCTGTTAAGCCATGAAATTTTTCAGGAAGTGGTTTTAACGCTTTTCCCAAAAACTCAAAAGAATCAGCCCTTAAAGTTTTTTCTCCAGTATGAGTAGTAAACATTTCTCCTTTTACTCCAATAAAATCACCAATATCATAGTATTCTTTAAAGAATTGATACTTTGCTTCTCCCACTAAATCTATCTTAATAGATACCTGCAACTCACCTTCAATATCTCTTAATCTAAGAAAACTTAACTTCCCCATTTTTCTTAAAAAAACTATACGTCCCGCTACAGAAACATCTTTTGTTTCATCATCCAAAACTGATGCTTCTTTTAAAGTATGACTAACTTCATACTTTTCAGGATAAGGATTACAATATTTACTTATCTCTTCTATTTTATTTCTTCTAACAATTTCTTGTTCTGTTAATTCCATAATTTTTACTTCCTTTCAATTTCTTGATTCTCACCAAGTTTAGTATTCTTAATTACTTCAACATTATCTATAGTCTCAATATTTGTGGTACTCTTTTTTTCTTTCACAACTTCTTCTGCACTTTTTTCTTCTATGCATTTACTTTCCTTTACTACCATAGTATTAGTAATTACATCCTGAAGTGCCAATTTATCTTTACGATATAATATCATAAATGTACTAATTATTAAAAAAGCATAATTAATTCCAGTAAAAACATTTTTCAAAACATAATAACTATTCTCATCCAAAAAGTTAATACACAAAAGTAGCACAATTAATATCCACATATTATTAAGAATTAAAGCCCTTACTACTATTTGAGAGGCTTTCAACTCACCACTCTTCGATTTAATTCTAATCTTCATTAACTTTTTACCGACCGTTTGACCCTTGTTAAAATAGCAAAAACCTATATAATAAGTAGCACTAATAACTAAAGTAATAATATTATTTACATAATTCAATTTATCATTTTCATAATTAATAGCCTTATATTCTTCTATTGCTTCTTCTACATCAAAATCCTCTTGAGAATATTTCTCCATAAGCTTTTGACTCCTATCTATCAAATTTTCACTTTTCTTAATATCCACAGTTACCTGTGCAAAACAACTAGCAATAATCATAACTAATATAGCATCTACTAAATATGCCAATAACCTTTGTAAAAAAGTTGCTTTCATTCAAATCACCCATCCTTATTTTATACTATTTTTTAATTCTTTGAAATAGTTATTTAATAAATTTACTAAATTTTCTTTTGTTTTTACCTTAAATAGTTCATTTTTAAAAGCCACAGCATTAGGTAATCCCTTAATATACCAACTAACAAAACTACGCATTTCTAAAATAGCCACTCTCTCTGGTTTTACTTCCAATAATCTTTCTAAATGATAAAAACACATATTAATTTTTTCTTCTACACTTGGTTTATCAACCATTATTCCTTTATCAAAATATTCTACTAGCTCTCTAATAAGCCAAGGATTACCTAAAGCCGCACGACCTATCATAATAGCATCACATTTAGTATAATCAAACATCTTTTTAGCGGACTCTATATCTATAATATCCCCATTTCCTATAACAGGTATTCCTACATTTTTTTTAACATCTCTAATAACATCTAAATTACACTTACCAGAATATCCTTGGCTTCTAGTACGACCATGCACAGTAACTAAAGAAGCACCTGCCTTTTCACACAACTTAGCTATTTGAATAGCATTTATTGAATTCTCATCCCAACCACTTCTAATTTTAACTGTAACTGGTATTGATACAGCCTTAACAACCTCACTCACAATTTCATAAACCTTTGCAGGATTTTTTAAAAGAGAAGAACCTGCTTGTGATTTAATGGCCACTTTAGGAACAGGACAACCCATATTAATATCAATTAATGCATTTGGATATAATTCTTCTATAATCTTAGCCGCTCTAGCTAAAGAACTAGCATTAGAACCAAATAATTGAATACCAACAGGAATATTTAATTTATCTATTCCCTTTAGCATTTCTAAAGTTTTTTTATTATTCCTAACAATAGCCTCCGCACTTAAAAGTTCAGTTACAACATAACCCACTCCCATTTCCTCACATATCTTCATAAAAGCATAATTAGATACTCCCGCCATAGGCGCTAAAACGATATTATTCTTAATTTCTACATTACCTATTTTAAACATAAAATTCACCACGAAATATTGTATCATATTTTAAAGAAAAAAGAAGTGTTTTTATTAAATTTAATCTATTTTTCCTTCTTTATATATAATTTTTCTCCCTTATATAACCTAATTGCATATACATCATTTTTATCACAAGTATATATTAATTCATAATTTGCTTCTTCCTTTTCCTCCTCTTTTTCCAAAACTTCTTCCTTTTTATAGTTAACTGAAGCCCATTCATCACTATAAGCTATCCACATATTATCCCCAATTTTATACCATTCATAATCTCCACTAGCTACTTTATCGTAAAAATTATAAGTTCCATTCTTAACATAACCTAAAATATTACCATTAGGATTATCTCTAACTCTTAAACTATCATTCAAAGTCCTAACCGTAATTTGATTAACATTCACATTTACCTCTTGCAATTCACCCAAATAAACCTTATCTTTTAATATTTGTTTTTTTCCTTCAAGATAAGGTAGAGGATCTTGATTTACACCATTTTCCTTTATCTCAAAATGCACGTGTATTCCAGTTACCCAACCAGTCGCTCCAGTATAACCTAAAACATCACCTTTTTTTACCCTATCTCCTTCTTTCACCATCACAGTTCCATACGCCATATGAAAATATCTTGTTTGATAATTATTATCATGATTAAGATAAACATAATTCCCAGAAGACTTCTTCTCATCATAACCTTTAACTTCATCCCTAGAAGATATAACAACACCATCTTCAAAAGCAATAACATAATCACTCTTATTCTTAGCATCAATTAAATCTATTCCCTTATGAAAATCACTTACTTTTTTTCCCCTCATCATAAATGTTCTATTACCATACAAACTAGTAATTTTCTCATTTCCATTTTTAAGAACATGTTTTATAATACTCATAATACCTTCCTTTCATATTTATTCTATGATTAAATATTACTTAGAATTATTATATGTGTCTTATTTTATCCCTTCTTCTAATAAAATAATATAAATATTTTCATCTATTGGAAATTTAAAATAATTCTATTGTATAACAGTAAAAGCAAATATTTCAAAAATTTGCATTTAATAAAAATTTATGATAAAATTATAAACGGTGAGAAAAATTATGAAAATTAGCAGTGTTAATTTAGAAATAAGTGCTGTTCGCCGTAGTCAATATCCAACACCTGATAAAACAGAATTTTTACTAGTCGGCAGAAGCAACGTTGGTAAAAGCAGTTTTATCAACACCATTATTAATAGAAAAAATTTTGCTAGAACCTCTAGCAAACCTGGTAAAACACAAACCCTTAACTTCTACCTAGTAAACGAAAACTTTTACTTAGTCGATGTCCCAGGATATGGATTTGCCATGACGAGCAAAAAATTAAGACAAAAATTTGGTATGATGATTGAAGAATACTTAGAAACAAGAGAAAATCTAAAAAAAGTATTCATGTTAGTAGACTTTCGCCACAAACCAACAGAAGATGATATATTAATGTATAACTTTTTAAAATATTATAACAATGATGTAACTATAATTGCCATGAAAGCCGACAAAGTAAAAAAAACTAACCACGAAAAAAACAAAAACATCATTCTAAAAACTCTAAATATTGAAGAACCAAATAATTTAATCATATTCTCTTCAATAACAAAAATGGGTAGACAAGAAGTATACAATATTTTAGATAACATATTAGATAATAATGTCTAATATCTTTTTTTTGCATAACCTATATAAGGTGATACTTTGAATTATGAATTAAAATTAGCCAACTATAATGATAGTAAACTTGCTGACTTAAACTATACCCTATCATTCATTAAAGACATTCTAAAAAAGCATCTAAAACATAAAAACATAAAAGGTACTTTAAAAATAGACGTCTATGCCAACAAAATATATGGAGTTGTCATTAACATCAAAGAAGAAGAAAAAACCTTTTTAAATAAAGATGCTAAAATAACATTCCACATTGATAGTTACTTTTTATATGAAATAGATTATTTCAACATAAAAAAAAGCATAAGAAAAAATAATCTAATCTATTATTATAAAAACAAATACTATCTATATTTAAATAAAGAAATAAAAACAAGCGATTATTATCAAATATTAGAATTTAGCAATATTATCTACGGAAATAACAGTCTAGAAATAATTAATCGTGGAATAAAATTAACATAAATTCTTTTATTTTATTTTTTTTCGTGGTATAATCTTAAAGTAAGGTGATTATAGATGGAGAAAAATTTTAAAAGTCTTGATGAACAAATAGAAATTCTCAAATCAAAAGGACTTATTATTGAAGACAATACTTTAACTAGAAATATTTTACTTAGAGAAAACTATTTCTTCCTAAATGGTTATAGACATCTCTTAATGAAATCTCCAAAAGATAGAACTTTCATAGAAGGATCTACCTTTAGAGAATTATATTCCCTTTTTCTATTTGATAGACATTTAAGAAACATCATGTTTAAAAATTTACTAATTATTGAAAATAACCTAAAATCAATATTTAGCTACCAACTCTCCAAAAAATATGGCTACCGTGAAAAAGATTATCTAAATATTAAAAATTTTACTAACGACCCTACTAAAGCTAAAAAAGTAAAAGATTTAGTAAATAAAATGAAAAGACAAATAAGTATCAACGGTTTCCAACATAATGCTACGATACACTATATATCAAAATATGGCTATGTACCCCTATGGGTATTAGTTAAAGTCTTATCATTTGGAGTTATAAGTGATTTATATTCTATATTAAAACCAGATGATAAAGTAGGTATTGCTTCAATATATAACATTAGTATTGAAAATTTAGAAAGTTTTTTACCGATATTATCAAATTATAGAAACCTATGTGCACATGAAGATATTTTATACGATCATAAAACAGATCGCTCAATTGCTAATACGAGTTATCATCAAAGATTAAACATTGCAAGAATGGATAATGAATATATATATGGTAAAAACGATATCTTTGCTGTAGTTATTATTATGAAATACCTACTTACCGACGAAGAATTTCTAGATATGATGCGTGAAATACAATATGAAATTGAACTTCTAGCAGGTAAAATGCACTCAATAAATATAAACAAAATATTAGATAGAATTGGTTTTCCCATCAATTATATGGAATTAACTAATTTATAGGAGGATAATATATGAAAAAGAATAATTTAGGCACAGGATTATCATTAACACTAGCATTTATTACAGGGGTTTTAGGAACATACCTAGTCTTTATGAATAACCCAAAAATAACAAAAAATATCGTAGAAAATATAAACAAAGTAGAAATAAGTGAAAATAGCATAGCCGACTCTGTAGACAAAGTATATGATGCTGTCTTAGCCATTGTATCTTATAAAAATGACACTCAAATAGCATCAGGAACAGGTTTTGTTTATAAAAAAGAAAATAAAAAAGGCTACATTATGACCAACAATCATGTCATTGATGGAGCAGATAAAGTAACAGTAACATTCAGCAATAATAATACAGTTGAAGCTAAAGTTCTAGGTAAAGAAACATTCTCAGACATTGCTGTTTTAACCATTGATGAAAAAGATGTCATCAAAGTAGTTGAAATTGGCGATAGTGAAAAATTAAGAGTAGGCGATACTCTGTTCGCCGTAGGAACACCACTTGGTATTAGTTACAGTGGTTCCGTTACCAAAGGTATCCTCTCAGGTAAAAACAGATTAGTCGAAGTAAGTATATCAAATTCAAACAGTAGTGATTGGATTATGAAAGTTTTACAAACCGACGCCGCTATTAACCCCGGTAACAGTGGAGGCCCACTAGCCAACATCAATGGAGAAGTAATTGGCATTACTTCATTAAAATTAGTCCAAGAACAAATAGAAGGTATGGGCTTCGCTATTCCTATTGAAGATGCTTTATATTATGCCAACGCTTTAGAAAAAGGAGTAACAATTAAAAGACCATACGTAGGTATTGGTATCCTAGATGTAAATGAAACATATTATATTTGGTCAAATGGTATCAATATTGACAATTCAATAAAAACTGGAGTAATTGTCTCAGAAATTGTAAATGACTCACCAGCATCCGCTGGAGGACTACAGAAAGGCGATGTTATCTATGAAGTATCAGGAGAGAAAGTTGACACCAAAGCTCAATTTAGATACGAACTATATAAACATCAACCAGGAGACACTATTGAAATAAAATATTATCGTGGCAAAGACAAAAAAACCACTAAAATTACACTTACCACTAGCAAATAATTAAAATATTTAAAGTAGAAAACACAGACATTTCTGCTTTTTTTATCTTTTTTTCTTTATTTAACAATCAATATTTGGTATAATACATTTAGAAAGAAGGAATAACATGATTATATTATCAGTAAATGCAGGTAGTTCATCATTAAAGTTTTCTTTATTTGAAATGCCTGAAGGAGTAGAACTAGTAAATGGTTACTTTGAAAAAATCGGCTTAAGTGATTCATTTTACTCAATAAAAATAAACGGAGAAAAAATTATTCGCGATAAAAGAGTCGATACACATAAAAAAGCTGTTGAATATCTATGTGAAGAATTAATTGAAAATGGTATCATTAATTCAATGGATGAAATTAAAGGTATAGGACACCGTATTGTCAATGGAGGTCCAAAATATAAAGAAAGCATCTTAATCAACGATGATTTTATCAAAGAATTTGAAAATCTAATCGAATATGCTCCATTACATAACCCAGCTCATTTAGTAGGTATTAAAGCCTTCAAAGAAACATTACCAAATGTAAAAAATGTCTGTGTTTTTGATACAGCATTTCACCAAACGATGGATGAAGTTAACTATCTATATCCTGTTCCATATGAATGGTATACTAAATATGGTATAAGAAAATATGGAGCACATGGTACATCACACCGCTTCGTCTACAAAACAATATGTGAAAAATTACAAAGAGACGACCTAAAAGTAATATCTTGTCATATTGGAAGTGGAGCTTCATTATGTGCTATTGATGGAGGAAAAGTATTAGATACCTCTATGGGCTTTACCCCACTTGCTGGAATTATGATGGGTACTAGATGTGGTGATGTCGACGCTAGCATTATCCCTTACATCATGAAAAAAGAAAATATTAATATCGATGAAGTAATAAATATTTTTAACAAAAAAAGTGGACTACTTGGCATAAGTGGAGTAAGTTCTGATTCGAGAGACATTGAAAATGGTATTAAAGAAGGCAACGAAAGATGTATCTTAGCACAAGACATGTACGTTCAAAAAATAGCTAACTATATTGCCATGTATAACAATCTATTAAACAATGCCGATGTCATTGTATTTACTGCTGGAGTTGGTGAAAATAGTGTTCAAACTAGACAAATGATAGTAGATAAAATTCATAGTTTAGGAGTTAGCCTTGACAAAGAATTAAATAATTGCCGTGGAGTACTTAGAAAAATATCTAATGAGGATTCACGTATTCCTGTATACATTGTTCCAACCAACGAAGAATTAATGATTGCAAAAGACACATATGAATTGATAGGTTAATATGATTAAATGTAACAAAACTTTTAAACAAATTAAAAAACAAATAAAAATATATAACAATATCTTTATTGCAAGACACATTGGAGCAGATCCAGATGCTTTAGGTTCTACAATAGCCCTAAGAGATCTTATAAAAGAAAAATATCCAAATAAATCTGTTTATGCTATAGGCAATCCCGCTAATAGATTTAAATTTATGGGTAATCTTGATAAAGTAGAAAACATTCCTAAAAATAGTTTATTAATTGTCTTAGATACTCCCGATTCAAAAAGAATTGATGGGATAGATATAAATGAATTTGATTTTATTATAAAAATCGACCATCATCCTTTCATTGAAAAATATGCCAACATTGAATACATCGATGATACTGCGAGTAGTACATGTCAAATAATCTTAGAATTTATTTACACTTGTCATTATAAATTAAACAAAAGCATCGCTGAAAAATTATATCTAGGCATTGCCTCTGATACAAATAGATTTTTATATGATTATACAACAGTAAAAACATTTGAATTAGTTACTAAAATGATTAAAGAAACAAAAATAAATTTTACTTCATTATATGAATCTTTATATTGTAAGCCTTTAAACGAAGTTAAGTTACAAGGTTATATTTATCAAAATATGACAGTTACTGAAAACGGCGTAGCATATATCAAAATAACCGATGCCCTAATAAAAGAATTTGGTATTGATTCAGCCAGTGCAGGCAACATGATTAACAATTTAAACTATGTTAACGAAATTCTAGTTTGGATATTCCTATCGGAAGATGTAAAGAGTAATGTCATTCGTGCCAACATTCGTTCAAGAGGCCCTGTCATTAATGAAGTTGCTTCCCGCTATGGTGGTGGAGGTCATAAATTTGCTTCAGGAGCAAGACTTGCCGATTGGGATTTAGCAGATAAACTAATCTCTTCACTAGATGAACTAACTAAAAAATATTTAGAAAAATAAAAAAAGGACTTCACATTACAAAAGTCCTTTTATATATACTTATCCATATCCTTAGGAACATTATCATTCAAAACTGCATTAATAATCTTCTGTTCCTTCTCCTTGCTTACTTCCTTACCAGTCATCCTAGATAAATCCCCAATTACTTCACGTAATACCTTTTCATCTTTCATATTACCTTGCAATTTAGCCGCTAAAGACAAAATCGTATCCTTATCAACATTAGTCTTTTTTTCTACTCTTTTAAAAAAACTATCTGAAAAAGCCATTAAACTACCTCCTAACATATATTATGTTAAGTTTCATTTTTTGTTAAATATCTTTTTCACCACGATTCTTAAATTGAATAGTTATAGGTGTTCCTTCAAAATCAAAATTTTCTCTCAACTTATTATCTAAATATCTCTCATAAGAAAAATGAACTAAACCCTTATTATTAACACTAAAAGTAAACTTAGGAGGCATAATACCACTTTGATTAACAAAGTATATCTTTAATCTCTTACCTTTATATGAAGGCGGTTGATTAAGTAAAACTGCATCTCTAATAACATCATTCAAAACACTAGTCTTTATCTCTCTCTTAGAATTTTCATATACCTTATCTATCTCAGGCATAAGTGTATGTATTCTCTTCTTTGTTTTAGCGGACAAGAAAACTATTGGCACATAAGATAAAAATTGAAATTCTGCTCTCATTAACTTAGTAAAACCTTTAATATCATTCTTATTCATAACAGTATCCCATTTATTAACAACAAGCACCATTGCCTTGCCAGATTCCAAAGCATAACCAGCGATATGTTTATCATGTTCAATAATACCCTCTTCAGCATTAATAACAACAACACATACATCGCTTCGTTCAATCGCCTTCATTGCTCTTAAAACACTATACTTCTCAATACTTTCAATAATTCTACCATTCTTACGAATACCAGCCGTATCAATAGCCACATATTTCTTTTTATTATATGTAAATTCTGTATCTACAGCATCTCTTGTTGTTCCAGCATTATTACTAACTATAGCCCTTTCCTCATTCAAAAGAGCATTAATCAAACTACTCTTTCCTACATTAGGTCTACCTATAATACAAAACTTAGTAACATCATTATCATATTCATAATCAGTTAAAACAGGAAAATTTAAAGTAATTTCTTCTAATAATTCTCCTATTCCAACATTATGTTCACCACTTATTGGAATAACCTTATCAAAACCAAGCTCGTAATACTCATAAATATTATCATTTCTTTTTTCATTATCAATTTTATTAACAGCAACAATTACTTTTTTACCAGACTTCTTGAGCATATCTCTAATTACAAAATCATTTTGATTAAGCGATTCTTTGCCATCAACAACAAAAACTAAAGTATCAGCTTGATCAATAGCAATTTCCGCCTGTATTTTAATCTCATCATTAAACAAATCCTTAGTTACATCAATACCACCAGTATCTATTAAATGAAATTTATAATCATTATAACTAACATCCCCATAAATTCTATCTCTAGTAACACCAGGAGTATCTTCAATAATAGCAATCTTTTTACCTACTAATCTATTAAATATCGTCGATTTTCCTACATTAGGTCTACCGACTAAAGCCACAGTTGGTAATTTCATATAGTATCACCTCGCAAAAATTATTTTACCATATATATTAAAATAAGTAAATTAAAGTTTAAATTTTTCAATACACATTTTACTTTTATTAATTCTTTTAAACCTATTATATTAACGTTTATCTCTCATTTCTTAACATCCAAAAAGTTTCCAAAATATAGCACTCAAAAGCACAAACAACTTATTTTATTATCCCTTTAACTTGTATCTAGTTACAACATTATTTAAGAAAATAAATAATAAAGAAAATATTATCATCACACTCATGTTAACCAATATTGGTCTCACATTATAAACATTTAACGTTTCCATCACTTGAATCAAATCATTAGTATTAATATACCAATACGTTGGTAAAAAATGTGCTATCTTCAAAACCGTATTTGGTAACATCTTTGCAGGAATAAAACAACCAGACAAGAATGCTGAACCTAAAGCCACAACATTAACAATACCACTTATAGCATTCTTATTTTTAATTAAAGACGTTATTAAAAGTGCCAAAGTCAAAGAACAAAAAGTAAAAACAAATAAATTTAAAGCACATATTAAACCTAACTTTGTAAATACGATATTACCTAAAATAAAATAACTAAGCAAATAATATAAAAACCAAATAATTACCGAAAAAGTAAAACTCGCAACAAGTATTAAATAATTATGCCTTCTATAATTCATACTACTTATAACAATTCGCTTATTAATGGTATGTTCATGAAAACTAGTTAATACTAAACTAATAATATAAAGAATAACAGCCATAATACTATAACTAGCAAAATTAAAATAAAATGACATTCTCTCTGTTTTACTAGTATCCACCTTAGCAGTTATATCTATTTTACTCTTAGATATTAAACTACTATTAATAGCCTCGATTATATCACTCTCATTATTATAAAAATTAGCATAAACATTTTGTATTTTAATATATCTTTTTAACATCATTTCCATAAAACTTGCTTCATAATCTAATGCACTCTTAATATCTAAAACAGGATTCTTCCCACTAAGTACATCATTCCTATAATTATTAGGAATATAAATAATATAACTAACATCACGATAAAATAATGCATCATCTCTTGATTCCTCGTTATCTTTAATATCAACCAAATTAGCATTTTTCTCTACATAATCAATTAAATTCCTAGTTATACCCTCATCAATATCATTATTTACAATCAAAACATCAGGTTTACTAGCCATAAATACTAAAGACTGATTATTTGAAGACATATTAATACTACCAAATAAAATTAGCATAACTGTATATAAAATAATCATTCCTTTATGTTTTCTTACCAGTTTCCAAAAAGTTCTAAATACTGTCATACTTTTGCCTCCTCAAACTTATCAAAGATACTAAGAAAAGCATTACTGAAAAAATAATTAAACTAATTACATCTTTCTCAAAACGATTTCCCACACCATAATAATATAACGAATAAAAACCATCTGTTATCATATTGGCCGGATTCAGCTTATTTAAAAAAGGTAAATTTTTATCAAAAAGATACTTCGTGCTTATTCCCATCATACCTGATAAATAACTCCAAAACATCGTAATAGCAATAATAATTCCTGTTTTAGTACCTTCACTAGATTTAATCAGAGTAGCAACAGCTACACCTAAAGATAATCCCACTAAAGAACCTGCAAGAGAAAGCAATACAACTGCCAAAAAATTATTTCCATAATCGACCTTTAACACAAATATAGTATATATAAATAACAAACTCAATCCAATTACCTGCACTATATAACTAGCAAGAAAACCACCTAAAAGCATCGTACTTTTCTTAATTGGCGCAACTGATGAACGCATACCTACATTACTAACATTAGCTATAGCCTTATTAGTCGCAGTCATAGCAATTATCGAGCCATATAATGTAGCCATAGCAATAAGTGTATAAAATTCAACCATAGTATAGCTTAAATTCTTATTAGATATATTATTTAACTTAACTTGATTATCACTTAATAAATCATTTATTTTATTAATCAAATCTGAATAATTAACTTCACCACTATTATTCATAATCTCTTTCTTTATTAAATTACTACTTACTACTTTTTGACTTTCTATCTCATCAACCACATATTTTAAAATTGTCTCATTAATACCATTTTTAAATACTACTATTCTAACATCATCTAAACTAAAAAGTAAATAACCAGTTATCTTATTATCAGTAAGTAACTTCTTTGCATTGTCCAAATCGGTTACTACTGTATTGAATAACCTACCCTTATTATTCTTATCACTCAAATATGCAAATGTTTTTTTATAAATATCATTATCTTGATAAAAATGACTATCTACAATAGCAATATCAATAATATTTAAACTCTCTTCTTTTTCAATATTAGAAAAAGCCATATTAAAAAATGTCCCCAAAATAATTGGAAAAATAAATGTCCAAAACAAAAGTGCTTTATTACGTAATAATATCTTCAATGAATACTTAAAATTATGCAAAAACATTAGTCTCTAAGTTCCTTTCCTGTAAGTTCTAAGAAAACATCGTTTAAAGTAGGACGTTCAGCATATATCCTATTATAAGTAATCTTATTCTCTTTTAAATAAGAGATTAAATTCTCCAAATTATTTTTACCTTTTTCATAAGTAACTACCAAAGTATTCATATTCACATCAATATTACAGACATTATTTAACTTCTTAATTTTATTTAAATCAACAGAATCAATATCATTCAATTCAACAGTGATCTTCTCTTCAATTTTTGTTTTCTTCTTTAATTCATCACTTGTCCCTTGAGCCAAAATTTTCCCCTTATCTAAAATAATTATCCTATCACATAATATCTCAGCTTCTTCCATATAATGAGTCGTATAAACAATTGTAGCACCATCATCCCTAAGTTTCTTAATACCATCTAAAATATTATTTCTACTTTGTGGATCCACTGCTACAGTTGGTTCGTCAAAAAAAATCAACTTTGGTTTATGAGCAATACCACAAGCAATATTTAATCTTCTAAGTAATCCTCCCGATAATTGTTTAGGATAAAATTTCTTAAAATCTTTAATCCCCACCAAATCAATAGCATCCAAAACATACTTTTCTCTTACTGCTTTATCTTTAATATATAAACCACAAAAATAATCAATATTTTCATATACTGTTAATTCTTCAAATACTGCAACTTCCTGAAAAATAACACCAATTTTTTCCCTGATATCATAAGAATTAGGTCTCATTACTTTATCAAATATTTTAATACTACCCTTTTGAAATTTTAACAAAGACAAAATACAATTAATAGTAGTTGATTTACCACTCCCATTAGGCCCCAACAAACCAAGTATTTCTCCATCTTTTACTTCAAAAGATAAATCATCAATTGCCCTTAAATTCTTATAATTTTTAGTTAAATTTTTTACTTCGATTATATTTTTCATAATTGCCTCCTAAAATATCCTTGACCCATTTATAACAGTTTTATCCAAACTCAAAAGAACTACACCATCATTAGTATCAGCACCCAAAACACGCACCTCACTTTTAACATCACCTATATGCATTGGCTCAAAATTAGTAACAACAATAACTTGCTTACCAATTAAATTCTCGCAAGTATATAAATCTGTTATTTGAGCCGAAGATTCTTTAACACCAAATTCACTTCCTAAATCTATCTTTAATTTATAAGCCTTATTTCTAGCTTTTTTATTGACAGAAGCCTCAATTATAGTTCCCACTCTCATATCTACCTTATCAAAATCCTTTAATTCTATCATCTTCTCACCTCAAAAAATTTATTCAATAATATTGTACCACATAATAATATAATTTTAAAAATATATTTAACATTTTCATCTTTTGCTATTGCGTTATATTTTTTAAGACCATCTCAACATACAACAAAATTCATAACAAACGTTTGTAATTAAATTATAGTATAGTAAAAAACAAATGTCAATATTATTTTAACATTTGTTTGATTTTTTAATCTAAAAAATTTACAATTATATCTAACAATTCATCTTTCATAACATCATAATTCAAATCCTTATGTTTATGATATACCACCTCATGACAATAATTATCAATTATTCCAATTAAAAGATGTACCTTTTCTTCAATATTCTTATCATTAAAACCGCCTTTGATTAAAATACTTGAGACTTTCATAGTCAAAAGCATCTCTCTATCATTAAATATATTAGCAATATCTTTATCTAAACAACTCATTGCCATTAACTCCTCATGTGGTTCCTTTTTAATAGTATGAGTTTTAATATAACTATCTATCATTTTTACAAAAACTTCTCTAATATTCTTTTTATCTACATCCTTATTATCTATTATACCTAACATAGGAAACATAATCTTATCTGCATAATCTTTAGTCCCCTCAATAAATATATCTCTCTTATCATTAAAATATTGATATATAATACCAGTAGAAACATTTGCATATTTAGCTATATCCACACAACTAACATTATGATAACCCTTATTACACATCAATTCAAAACCCTTTTTAATTATTCTCTCTTTCTTAGCAATAGATGTCTTTTTAATAGGCTCTCTCACTTCACTCATAAAATCCTCCTAACAATATTATAACACCTTTTTACTTATTTTTATTCACACCCTTTAAGACTACTTTCCATATCAATATTATTTATTTTTATAGATAATATTTTAGACAAAAAATAAAATACTAAAAATGATGACTTACCAGTCACAATCGTTTCCACTATAAAAACCATCTATTCATATGAAAAATATTTCACATTAATTATATGCAATTAACACCCAAAAGTCAATATTAACATGATTTTCTTCATATTATTTTATAGAAGATTATAAAAATTAAATAATAAAATACATTTTCCTAGAATAATATTAATTATGAAATCATTAATATTAATTATAAAAGGTTTTTTTATTGGTATTGCTAAAATTATTCCAGGTGTCAGTGGAGCACTTTTAGCAATCACATTTAATCTCTACGAAGAAGGTCTTAATGCTATTACTAACTTCTTTGATAACCCTAAAAAAAATCTATTCTTTCTTCTCAAAGTTGGATTTGGTATTATTTTAGGAATAATCATATTTAGCAAAGTCATCACTTATTTTTTCAAATATTATTACTTTCTAACAATGTTCTTCTTTATAGGTTTAATTGGAGGAGGCATTATCCCTATAATTAAAAAAAATAAAAGCAAAAATTACCCTATTATACTTATATCATTCATCATCATCTATTTAATATCAACTCTAACTGGAAATAATAATATAAACATTGAAAATAATTTTACAAAAATTTTAATCTTCTCCATCTCAGGCTTAATCGATGCTGCTTCTACAGTTATTCCAGGAATAAGTGGTACCGCTTTACTTTTATTAATAGGAACATATAATCAAATCATCACACTAATTAGCAACATTACTAACATTGAAATAATTATTTCCAATTTAGAAATATTTCTACCTTATACAATCAATCTATTTTTAGGTTTAATTATTTTCACCAAATTAATGCACTATCTTTTTAAAAACAAACGTGAAAAAACAATATCATTCATTATAGGAATATCATTATCAACTCTATTAATATTAATCATTAAAACTCTAAATACCCCACATCAAAATACCATATTAATACCAGCCATAATTCTCCTCATCATAGGATATATAATTGGAAAAAATTTGGATAATTAAAAATAATAAAGACAAAACCTTTATCTTTTTTTTATACTGATGTATAATAAAATTAGTAAAGTCGAGATGGTAGTATGAAAAAGAAAATGTTAATTATTATAGTAGGAATTTTAATAGCACTAATCACAGTTGGAGGCATTATATTCTATTTTTTCATTCCTCCTAAAATACAATTGAATGGTAATAAAACAATAACAATTGCTTTAGAAGAAAAATACAAAGATGAAGGAATAAAAGTTATATGGCACAATACCAACATTACCAAAAAATTAAAAATTAAAACTACTAATAACATAGATAACACTAAAATAGGTAATTACTATATCGAATACAAATTTAAATACAATAATCAAGATTATCAAATAAAAAGAAAAATTAAAATAATTGATAATATAAACCCTGAACTAACTTTAACTGAACCGATAGATACCATTATGTGCCCAAATGATAATTATCAATCACTTGGATATACTGCCTTAGACAACTTTGACAAAGACATAACCGACAAAGTAAAAATAACCAAAGAAGAAATTGATTCATTACACTATAAAATCATTTATAATGTCAAAGATAGTTCAGGAAACACCGCTACAAAAACAAGAAATATTACCATTGAAGACAAAGAAAAACCAGTTATCAAATTAATAGGAAAAACAAATCGTAACTTATTAAAAGGATATAATTACAAAGAAGCAGGATATCAAGCTTTTGATAATTGTGATGGAGATATATCTAATAAAGTTACAATAACTGGACAAGTTGATACCAATACAGTAGGAACTTACATCATAACATATAAAGTAAAAGACAGTTATGGAAACGAAGCTGTCGCCTACAGAAAGGTAAATGTAATTAATCCAGATACTAGCAAAAATGTGATATACTTAACATTTGATGATGGACCTAGCACAAATATCACACCTCAAATACTAGATATTTTAAAAGAAGAAAATGTTCGAGCTACATTTTTTATAGTAGATTTCGGTGGTACAAAGACCGACATAGTAAAAAGAATAGTAAACGAAGGACACACAATTGCCATTCATGGTAAATCACACGTCTACAAAGAAATATACAAATCCGTTGACGACTATATGAATAATATTAATTATATGAATGAAAAAATTAAAAAATTAACTGGAGTAGATACTAGGATAACAAGATTCCCTGGCGGAAGTTCAAATACCGTTAGCCGTTTTAACCCAGGAATAATGACCAAATTAACAAAAGAGGTAATTAATCATGGATATGTATATTTTGACTGGAATATCAGCAGTGGTGATGCTGGAGGTACAAAAAATGCAATAGGAATATATAACAACGTTGTCAATGGTCTTCGATACAACCGTGCTAATGTAGTCCTAATGCATGACTTAAACAGCAAAACATATACCAAAGAGGCTTTAAAAAATATTATTATTTATGGAAAAGAAAATGGCTATATTTTCAAAAAAATTACAGATAATACCCCAATGGTTACAATGAAGGTAAACAACTAAAAAGAATCAATAATATGAATCGTTTCATACTAAAGATTCTTTTTTATTACAAAAATATTAACAAAATATTATTCAATAACAAGAATTTGACCAATGCTAAGAAGATTACTAGAAAGATTATTTAGAGCCTTTAAATTATCAACAGAAGTATTAAATTTTTTTGCAATTGAATATAAACTATCCCCCTTTTGAACTGTATAAGTTGTTTGCTTTTGGAAAGTTGGAATCTTTAAAACCTGACCAACACTTAATAGATTGGATGTAAGGTTATTAAATTTTTTTAATTTATCCACAGTCGTACCTAACTTTCTTGCTATAGAGTAAAGACTATCGCCTCTTTGAACAACATAAGTTTCGCTTGGTAGTTCTTGCGATGGTGTTGTTATAGGTATTTTAAGTACCTGACCAATGCTAAGAGTGTTAGAGACAAGCTTATTTAACTTCTTAATTTCATCTACAGTTGTATTATATTTTCTCGCTATTGCATAAAGATTATCACCACTTTTAACTGTATAATTAATAGTTCCTGGTGTTACTGTTGAAGTAGTACTTGATTTTATTTTTAACACTTGCCCTATTTTTAAAGTATTAGAAGTTAGATTATTTAGTTTTTTCAGTTCATCAACGGTAAGACCAAATTTTTTAGAAATAGCATATAAACTGTCCCCTGCCTTAACAGTGTATGTTTCATCACTTACTGCAAACGGAGAAGTATATTTATAGCCAGCATATTCAGCAATAGCTTTTATAACTGCCTCAGCCAATTGTTTATAGTTATCTTGTAAATATTTAACTTTATCTGGAGTATCATCAATAAAACCATATTCAACAATGACAGGCTGTGTACGACCTGTATTTCTATGCATAAAATAATAGTCTTTACTTGTATCAGATGGAAGTCGGCGCTGATAATATTTACGAACGGACTGACCAGTATCAGCAATGTTGTTCAAAATGTCTTTGGCAAGAACGTCGCTGTTGCGAAGGGCATAAATTACCTCGGCGCCAGTACCACCTGTCGATAATCAATGTGTAACTAACTGTTGTTTTTTTCTTCTTTTGCTTTAATATATTTATCTAATTCTTCTTTAGATACATTAATTTCTACTATTTCTAATAGATGATTTTCTATGGCTGGTTCAAATCTATTTGACATTTTTTCTTTCATTATAGTAAATCTATCACTATTCATATTAAATAATATTTTTTCTAATTCTCCTTCAAATTTAGGTAAAACTAAAACCAATTTACAAGGTATCTTAGTGAATTCCTTATATAATTCAAGAGTTCTTAACATGTAGTGAAGTTGATAAGAAAAATCTAACATGAATGGTGTAATTTTAACTTCATAAAAGATATTTTCATTTAAATTCGATTTTAATGCGTCAAATCTTACTTCATTCTTCATTATATTTTCGTCTACGAGCTTGTTGTTAATTAGCTTAATATCGTATTGAATGTCATAACTCGAAATATTGTTATCAGTGTCTAATGCTTTCTTTAACATGAATATTTCTAAATTACGTCTATATTTATAACGTTCTGATGCAGGCACTTTATAATCTTTATTAACAACTTTAGTCTCAAAATCTCCTGATTCTAAATTATCAACATTTTTATTAATATCATCTATATTTGAGGAACTAATAGTACTAAAAGAATTTGGCAAAAATATATTTTGACTATTTGAATTCTTAATATTAGTAATTTGTTCCAATAATTTTATATTAGCATCTTTTAAATCTTCATTTTCTTTTTTTACTTCTTTCACGTTTTTAGACAAAGATATTACTTTCGGTATACTAAGATTATCAAACATCTCTGACAACGCTAAGATAACTAATAAACTTAAACAAATTATTATCTCAAAGGTAATTTCATATTTAGTATTCGAAAATATAAAATCAACTATTATCAAGGCTGTAATAAATATTATTAAAGCTATAATTATTTTTTTATTATTTTTACTGCTTTCCATATAATATCTCCTATTTCATTTCAATTTCTTTTTCTTCAATATATTCGTAGTTTAATGCATTATTACTAGTAACTACGCTCTCACCAAGTTCATTTTCTAAATCTTTTGTTGCATTACCAGCAATTTTCCCACCGCACCTTGCTACATCAATATTTTCATTTAAACCTTTTGGATTTTTCTTTTTAGCAATTTCTCTAGTTGCTATTTCACCTAAATCAGCAAGTGCTACTTCAACATCAGTCATATTATCTCTTAATGATTCTTTCCTAAGTCCTTTAAATGATTTATATTGTTTTGCAGTCATGCCAGACCATTCTTTATAAATTTCATTTGTTAGGATTGCATATTCTTTAGATTCAGTTATTCCACCATCTTTCCATACATCAGTAAGTTGTTTTCTGTCTTGAATACCCTTAATTCTTTTTGCAATCCATTTTTCATCATAACCTTTGGCTCTATATAAGTCTATCGCTCTTTGTGCTGCTAGTGATGGGTCAAATGTCTCATCTATTCTTTCGCTTCCTAATTTTGCTAACCATTGCTTAATTGGTTCTCTGATGAGACCCAAATGACACGTTTTGGGTCTTAACATCTTGAGGCGTTAGAGCAATTTTAAATTCAGAACCTGTTTTTAATATAAATCTAATTACATTTGGATCTTTCTCTCCATTTTTTAATACTTCTCCAACTACAATTTTCTCTACAAAATTTTCAAAAGTGTTTTCATCAAATTCCGTTAAAGTGCAAGGAATATTTATAATCTTTTCTATTTCTTTTATTTTAGTAGAAATATTTTTATTATCCTCATTTAATTTTTGTAGTTCCTTTAATTCCTCATCTAAATTAGATAATTTTGTTTTTATTTCTTCTTCTTTTAAATCATAAACTTCTTTTGTAATACTATTATCTAATCTCATATCAACTAATTTTAATAACTTATCTTGTAATACTTTTTTATTGTTTTTTATTTCGTTAATACTCTTTTGATAATCATTATCATTAATAACACCTTTTATTGTGTTTAAAAGAAGTTCTTTTGTTTTATGCTTATTCTTAACAATATTATTATAAAGTTCTATAAACATTTTTTCTAATATATCTTCTCTGATATATCTTGAATCTTTACAATCTTTCTTATCATAGACTCTTTGATAACACATCCAATAATAAGGAATAGTACCATCTTTTTTCTTGCTTCCATGTCTTCTAACATAAGTTGTTCCACAAAATCCACAAGTTATTTTACTACTAAAAGGATACCTTTTACTATAATTTGTTGGGTGTTTACTTCCTTCAGGTATTACTTTACTACTTCGTTTTTCGTATATCTCCTGTGCCTTATTCCAAACTTCTCTTGTTATTATAGGAATATGATGGTCTTTTACATAGTATTTTTCTTTCTCTCCAAAATTTTGAACTGCTCTATGCAAAATAGGATTTTCAATATACCATTTTTGACTAATTAAATCTCCAACATATTTCTCATTGATAATCATATTCCTTATTCTACTACTTGTCCATCTTTTACCAGTATAAGTTAATATTCCTTTTTCATTTAATAATCTTGCTATTGTTTGTGTACCTTTACCATTAATATACCAATCAAATACTTGTATAACAATTTTGGCTTGTTCTTCGTTTATTTCAAGTTCTTTTGTTTCTTTATTCCAAACATATCCATATATTCTAGCAATACCATTCATTTCGCCACGTTTCATTTTGGCTCTCATACCCATTTGAACATTTTAAGATGTTGATTCACTTTCTGCTTGTGCAAATGCACTATAAAGTGTTAAAAACATTTCGCTATCTAATTCTAGAGTATGAATATTTTCTTTTTCAAAATATACATCTACATTATGTTCACGAAGTAATCTAACATATTTTAAAGTATCAAGTGTATTTCTAGCAAATCTTGATATAGACTTTGCTATGATAATATCTATCTTACCATTTAAAGCATCATCTATCATTCGCATAAATTCTGTTCTTTTCTTAACTTGTGTTCCACTAATGCCCTCATCAGCATATACACCAGCAAATTCCCAATCTGGATTAGATTTAATATAATTCGTATAATGATTAATTTGTGAAGAATAACTTGTTAATTGTTCTTCGGAATCAGTACTTACTCTTGCATAAGCACAAACTTTTTTAATTATTCTTTTAACGGAATTTTTAATATTATTTTTGAGATTAGCTGCAATAATCTCAACTTGTGCCATTTAATACCTCACTTTCACTTTTATTTTTTTTGAACTTGCAGTCGTGTTCTCATTAATTATTATACTAAATTTTTGACTAATTCTATAGTCATTAATAAAAACTTTTAATTTTTTCTTTCAACACATAAAATTGTTTTTCATTAATTAATTCTAATTTTAATAATTTTGATATTATAGATAAATTAATTGTTTCATCAATAATATTATCTATTTCTATTTGTGTTAATATCTTTTCTTTGTTATCATCTTCTTTCATAGTTAAAATTACCCCCTTTCTTTTTATTATTTTTTAAACTTCATTTTCATAACTAATCTCAAATCCTTTCCGTTAATTTCATCTATAAGGTTTTAACAATTCTTCCATTTCTAATCTTTCTTCTTCAATAGGTGGTATTGTTTCTTCTCGTTTTCCATTCCAAACTTCTACACCATCAGGATCCACTCTAATATGTGGACCATTTCTACCATTTATTAATTCATCTTCATTATTTGCTATATCTAAAACAGTTATAAATAATTTAATATTGTTATTAGAACTATAAGAATTAAGATAACCCTTAATAAATACTTTAGTCCCTTTAACAAAAAAATCTTTATATATTTCATAAAGATTTCGGTTAATATTTAAACTAGAATATACTTTTCTTTTATCATATTTAAGAGTGGTTAATCCAAACTTAATATAATCTTGATTATTATCCATTATATTATTAATTTCAACTGTGAATAATTATTTCATTTAAATCTACATTCATATATCATTTCCTTTCGTTTAATTAATTTAAATTATTTAAATAATTTTAAACTTATATTATTTATTATAATTATTTATTAATATTATTTATTCTGTTAGAAGTTATTCGCTATACATATAGGCAGTATCTTGCTATTTAATCTAGAAGATATTTGCTAAATATATTTTTCTAGCACTATCGTCATTATCAATTTTAAGATAATTATTTCTTCTCAAAGTTGTTATTGAACTAGATATAGTTCTTTTAGATACTTTTAATAAATTACTTAAATATCTATTACTTGCATAACAATATCCATCTTTCATTGATAAAGTTGTTATTAAGCCCATTAATAGTTTAGTAGTAGAAGATAAATCTTCATCTAGTAAAACTACCATCGGTACTTGTATATATTTTAAATTAGTTAAATCCATAATATCATTCTCCTTTTCTTTAATTTTTTGCAACAAAAAAACTTGTAAACACATATTACAAGCCATAACAATTAATAAACGACTTAAAATAAATACACAATGTGAAATAAACACATCTTTAATGGTTGCTTGAAGTAAAACATATAATACATATTTCAATCCCTTTTATTCTTTTTGTTTAGTTCTTTGAAATATGTTTTACTTCAAACTAGTTCATCTCATATTTCTATAAGATAGGTTCTAACATAAGCCTCCAATCTTACTGAACCTTATTTGCTAACGACTATCTATGTGTCTTCTTTAGCAAATGTGATACTCATACATTCCTGTATGATATTCTTTGAATCTTAGATAATTATTATTTTGTAATTGTTCTAAGATTTTTCTTAGTCCTTTGTTTTTTATTCGAACTGTCTGTTGAATATCTCCTACATTTAGATGTGAGATAGTTCTTTCAAATCCCTCTGCATATAGATATGCAAATATTTCTTTTGCTTTAGGTTTGATATTCTTATCTTCCCATATCTTGTGGTTTGATATATCTAGATGTTTTAATTTTCTCATTCATATCTTGTCCTCCTTTCTTTTTGGAAATTAAGTTTCCATAATCCAACAATACATCATAAATATTATATTGTCAACCCTGTTTCCGTTTTTTTCTTGCATATTTCTATTTTTTGTTATATAATTAAGTTGTCAGAGGAGATGATTAGGAATGTTAAATAAAAAAAAATCTGATGAGACACTTGCAGAATTAGTAAGAAATGCACGAAAAGAAAAAGGATTATCTGCAAGGAAACTAGCTAACCTACTTAATTTAAGTCATACTGAAATAAATAATATAGAGAGTGGTTATAGAGTTAAGCCATCAATTATTGTATTAAAAGGATTAGAACAATATTTAGGTATTCCTTTTACTAAATCTGCAAAACTTGTAGGATATTCAAAAGAAACAATAAAATATGGTGAAGATGAAATTATTGTTAGCTATGAAATGTATGATAAGAAAATAAAAGAATTTAAAGAAGAAATTAGAAATGCCGAAAATACCATTGAATTAAAAAGACATATAGCAATGGATACAGAAGAATATTTTAAAGATATACATAATTATTTAAAAGAACAGAAAGATATTGATAAAAAATTATTAGATAAGGCAAATTCTATTGAAAGATTTTTATCAGAAATACAAAGAAAATACGAGAATATTTTCAAAGAAAAATAACCTTTTACCATTATTGGTATTAGGTTATTTTTTGTATAAAAAAGGATATTACGTTTTGTTGCGTTAGCAATGAAAGTAGTAGACTTTTTTCTTTTTTATGAAGTCATAAGACAAAATAAAAAAGGCACCAATACTTTTTACGATAGTTTACAGTATTGGTGCTTATTAGGTTTTTAAAGGATCTCCTTTGGCACACTATTCCTAGTTGGCATTATGCCGACTTGGTAGTGTGTTACTATAATGGAATTATAGTTTTTAAAAACAGATTAACTTTATCAATTAATCTGTTTAATTTAAATAAATAACTATTTTTTCCTAATTGTTAATACAGCAGGATTTACAGTTCCTTTTTCTTCTGAATCTTCAATACCATATTGTTTATTCCAATATTTTCTATATTCTTCACCTTGTTTTGCAAAATGTGATAGAGCATTTGCAGTAGCTCCAGCCATAAATCCACTTAATCCTAACTCTTCATTGTATACTTGTTGTTCAGCTTCTTCAAATGAAATACCTTCTTCAAATTTCTTCATCATTGAAATAGTTGCTTTAACAACAAATACTGAATAACCATCATTACTATTATTATCAGCAAATTGTAACCATTCTTCTGCTGTTTCAGGTTTAACTAAAGTTAATCCTTCTTTCATTAATGTGTATTTAGCTTTTTTAGCTGCTAAATCTGCACGTTCTATTGCTTTATTTCTTTCTTCTTCGGCTTTTAATCTTCTATCTCTTTGCTTATCAACAATAACATCACCAAAGAATTTTCTTTTTGAATCTTCAATATCTTCTGGGCTTCTTCTATCATAGCCATATTCTATATATGGATTAGAATATAGTTCTTCGCCAGTTTCTTCTAATGTTATAGATGAAATTGCAGAACCATAGCCTATAAATGGTATTCCAGAATGTTCTGTTTCAATATTTGAAAAATAATTTACATTTCTTAATGTATCAGTTTCATTTTGCTCAACTCCGTACCACCAAGCTTTATATGAAATTCTTTCCCCAATATGTTTTTTTAGGTTTTCAAACATTCTAATAGCATTTTTTTCTTTGCTATGTTTTGCAATATATTCAGCAAAAGTCATATCTCCTTCTTCCATTGGTAAGAAAGAACCTGCTTGAGTATGGCATACATAATTATAACCATTACATTTCATGTTGCTAATTAGAATTCTATAATCTGGATTATTTCCATATTTTGCTTTAATTTCATCTAAACTATATCTTTTTCCAAAATAAATCCATCTAGAATAATTTGATTTTTCACCATCATAAGTTTTTTCACCATCTACAACATATTCTTTGTCGTAAAAACGGAATCCTTGCATTTTACCATCATTTTCAATTTGCATAGGATTTCTTTCAGTCACTTCTTTTATTGAAGATTCACTAAATAATAGACCTCTGTAAATTTTCTCAACATAAGTTTTAGTTATTTTTTCCATAATATTTCCCCCTTCAGAAAATCGTTTAATATAATAGCATAAATTAACTAGAATGTCAAACAAATCCAACTGATTTGTATTAAAAGCAGGGAAAACTATAATAAATTTAATGAATAATAATAATCATATACATTTAATTTTTGGTTAATTATAATATTTATTTCTTCATCATTAAAATCATATTGAAAGATTTTAAATAATAATTCTACTAAAAAATTTTGCTTTTCTAATAATGATAATTCTATATATTTAGCTGATATAAATAATAAGTTTTTATATTTAGCAAAGTTAGTTATTACTTTTTTATAATTTGAATCTAATATTCCTAATACTTCTTTTAATAATCTAATGAAACTTTCGTCATATTTAGTAGAAAAACAATTTTCTTCAAGTATATGTATTGCTAATCTAACCTTATTAATCCCATTTAAATCATCAATAATATCAACTAAATTCATTACCCTTTCTGTATTATTTTTTAATAGCATAAATCTTCCACCTTCCTAATTTGCCATTTAAGGCACTTTATTTCAAAGAACAGATAAGAGATTAAGCTTTACCTTAAAACCTCAATATGAGTGATTAAATTAGGTTTAATCTCGTTTTCTTGTCTTTTTATTTATCACTCAAACAATTAAAAAAATCAAGAGTGTTTTTTAATTTTATCTACTTAAATCAAAATCATCTTTATCATATTCACCTTCATCATAATCTCCAACTCTTTCTTTGTAATAATCAGGTGCTTCAACATATTCAAATAATTCATCTTGATTAGTTGTTCCTTTAGATATTCTTACAACATCTCTCATATCAAACTCACTATTGTCATAACAATCTTTAACAACTTCAGTAGTTTCATCTTTAGTATAGTCATTACCTCGTTGTAATAGTTTCCTTAAAAACTTCTTTAATAATTGGAATAGTTCATTTAATCTATACATTAAACTTCTATTTTCTTGTTCTAGATTTTAATTTTCATATTCTAATTTACTAATTTCTTTCTTATACTTTTGATTTTCTTTTTCAAGTGATTTATAACTATTAGCATAACTATCAACTTCATTAAATATTGTTTGTAGTTTAGGTTGTAATTCCATTACTTTTTTAGATTCACTAATAACATTATTCATACTATCAAAAGTATCTTTTTTAACTTTAACAAAATCTTTATCAATAATAAGTGTTTGTTTAGTAGTTTTCATTTTTTCTTCAAAATCAGCCATTGCTTTATCAATTCTATCATTTCTTACATTTAATTCTTGATTAAGTTTTTTAGTAAGTTTTTTATATTCCTTTATTTTAATATGCTGATTATCACTACCTTTAATACCTCGTTCTAAATCATAACCTTTTTCAGTTAGTCTTTTATGATACATATCTTGTAATTGAGATAATTGTAATTTATCTTTGATATATTGTTTTTTAGATATAGTATATCTTTCAGATTTAGTCCTATTATCTAATTTCTTAACAAGTGGAACAACAATACAATGAATATGTGGTGTTTCTTCATCTAAATGGACAGTTGCATGAAGTATTTGTTCTTTCTTATAGCCTAAATCATTATAAACAAATTCCATACAAGTATCTGCCCAATCTTTTATTTGTTCTCTAGACATATCTTTAAAGAAATTATGTGACGCAGTCATAACTAATTCATCAAAACCTTTAACATACTTAACATTTAATGGAACAAGTTCTATATTATTCTTACTTAATTCTATTTTTATATCTTTATTTGATTGATATACTTTCTTTTCACGTTTATTATGTGATCCTATTTGTGCTAAATCAGGTATAGTCATAATAGGTTCACTTCTAAATATTGCATAATTTAAATTCATATATTGTTTCTCCTTTCTTTTTTACACAACAAAAAAAGATATGTAATTAAACATACCTTACATTGCAACTAATCAAAATTAATATTTTTACTTTTACAATCATACTTATTTATTGAATTATATGATTACAAGAACACGACACTTTAATTATCTTAAAACTGATACTATAACACTCCAATTGCTTTGATTATCTTTTTTATCAGTAATATCTAGTTTTACATAATCTTTATAAAAATCAACAATTCCTTTAAAATAAAATATATCTTGTATATTTTTATTCAATGTCATTTTATACAAAACACTTCTGCATTCTTACTAGGAATTGATTCAATAATTCTAAACATCCTTTCAATATCAACAACATCAGTATTATAATATTTACCATCAGAAGCTTTTAATTTAAGTTGGTTACAATTTGTAACCGACTCATTTCCTTCTTGTTTTAGTCTATGTTTTAATACTTTCCAATAATTTCTTGGATTATCACTTTCAGATACAACTCCAACTATGTCAACAACACTAATATAATATTTTTCATCTTCTTTATCCCATACAGTTCTAATAGTTTCATTTTTAAATATTTTATTTACTAAATGCATTTTATCTTGATTCATAAGTTACCTCCTACTCTATTTCAAATTCAGATAAATCAATTATATCTTCAAAATTTTATTAAATAAATCTTTATGATTTAAATCTATACTAATCATGCATCATATCTACATAACTCATTACACTATCTTTAATACCAATTTTTTTTGCATATGAAGATAGTTTAACAAGATCCTTATCCTTTCTTTTTATATACTCTCTTATACTATGTTTAATATGTTCAGAATCCATTCTATTTTTAGATCTAATAATATCACATATACATCTTTCGACGTCATATGCTTTAACTTTATTACCTATAGGTGTTTCTACTTCAACAAGTCCAAGTTCATAAATATCATTATCAACATAAAACACATTATGTTTTCTTAAATGAACACTATTATAACTTCGTTTTACTGTTATATCATATACATCAGTTGAAGCCTCTATAGATAGGCCATGAAAATATAAAGCAGTCATATGAGAATATATTATATTAGGCATACTTAAACCAAAGACATAATAATTATCTTCAATTTTATTAGTATCAATATAAATACCGGTTGCTACTTTTTTTATAAGTTCTTTTTCTTGCATAATTGAAAGATACATCCTGTGTATATCAAACATATCTAATTCCTTTGAAGTAATATATCCATTATTTTTTTTCATAAGTTCTTCAATAATTTCGATATTACTTTTATCTTGAAATTCTTTTATAGTTAATTTTTCCATACTATGCCTCTCTTGACTTTTCTACTGAAATTATATCATATTCAGTGATTTTGTCAAGCAATATAACTACTTTTATTTTTTTATTAGTTTTGCTGACTTTGTATTTAACAATTTATGGTATAATAGAAAGCATTTAGGAGGTTCTAGTATGTTTAAAACTATAGAAAAGAATTACAAAAAGAATTTAAGAGAAACTAAATTCAATAAATTTTATTGGATTACATCAATTTTATTAATTTTAAGTTCTTCGTTATTACAAATTTCTGATAATATTAAGCCCTATTTTATTTATATCTTACTTTTAATTTTTGTTATAGGATACTTTATAATAAATTACAAGAAAACTATGAAAAATGTTAATATAAAAAATAAAACCAATTTTATAGAAAAGTTAAAGATTTATAGCAACGAAATTGAAAAGCAAAATTTTAATAAAATTATACCATTATTAAAACAATACAACTTCAAGACAAAAAATGATTTGAAATTAGCTATTGATTATTATAATAGTGAAAAGCCTATTAAAATAGAATCTGATTATTTAGGATGGATTGTTTCTATTTCATTAACATTATCATCCTTTATTGAAATTGCATATAACACTGAAACACAGGCAATAGATACAACCAAAATATCAGTTATACTTTGTTCTACGTTAGGAATTATAATTGGATTTTTAATACCTATAATCATCTTTAAAATAATAATTAATAAATCATTCACTTCAAAGAAAACCATTCGTTCAAACTTGAGTGATGATTTATCATATATATATTTAAATTTTGATAAGTATAAAAATCAGCTGTCAAAAAAGCAATAAGTATAACTATATAATATTCAACTTCTACCCATCTTGGGTAGAAGTTTTAACTTGTGCCCAAGTTGAACATAAGTTATAATTTGACTTACAAAAAATTATATTACATGTTAATTTGTCATTTTTTTAACCCTGTAGCAATATGCGACGAAGTTATAACTTCCGACCAACACGGTCGTATGTTAACCTTGTCTCAATTTGGGACAAAGTTATTTATCTTTAGACTTCGGACCAATTTGGGCCGAAGTAATAATTGTGATATATACGAGTTTTAATTTTATGTACTATTCTGTGCATAATGCACAGAATTTTTTAAATCATGAATCTATAGAAAATTTCAATATTTTTATCTTTATCAATTTCAATTTTATCAATTAATGTTTGTAAAAGTTCTCTAGTAGGTTTCTTTATATCAATTAATTCTCTTATTCTTTTTTCATATTCTTCTAATTCTTTTGTTTTGATACTTTCTTTTTTAATATTTTTATATCTTTCTAAATCTAACTGCGACTTATTCAAAAGTCTTTCTGTTTCCTGTGATAACCTTTTATAAGTAGCTTCTGAAATATTACCTTTAAACTTATCTTCATATAACATATCTATTTTTGAGATATATTCCTTTATCTTATTTTCTAAATATCTTATCTTTTCCTTATTATCATCCTTACTACTATTTTTATCTGCTATTTCCTTTGATAAGACTTTAGAATCAATTTTATTAATATAATCTTTACAAGTTGTTCTTACTACTTCAAGTAAAGCTTCTTCTAATTTATCATATGGCATAAAATGCGGTTCACATAATCTTCTTCTTGGATCTCTTGCATATTTATTACAATTGATAGTCCAATAATCTTGATTTTTTCTATAAGTAATAGTTAAAGCATTTCCACATTCTTTACAAAATAATAAATTTTCAAATAATCTTTTATCTCTTTTACTTATACTTACATTAGTTCTTTTAACATTACCTTGGATTCTTTCAAAAGTTAGTTTATCAACTAATGGTTCGTGTGTACCAGGAACTATGTCCCAATTGCTTTTTGGAAGAGCTTTTTTCTTTTTAGATTTATAATTTACTTTAGTCTGTGTACTTTGAACCATATCACCTGTATACATTCTATTTTTTAGTATCTTCTTAACTGATGATATAGTCCATTGTTCATTATATCTCATTTTAGAATTAGGATTTTTTCGTTTTAAACTACTTGGTGTTTTAATTTTATTATCATTTAAATATGAAGTTATATCAGATAATCCTACACCATTAGCAGCCATTTCAAATATTTTTTTTACTACTGGAGCATATTCTGGATCTGGTATTAAATGCCCTTTTTCTTCTGGATCTTTCATATAACCATAACTTGGATTACTTCCAATAAACTTACCTTTCTTTCTTTTATCATTTAAAACACTTCTAATTTTAATAGAATTTTGCCTACTATAATAATCATTACAAGCAATTATAAATGTCGATGAATCATTACTTGCTTGATTAATTGCACTATCGTAGTTTTCTTGTAATGATATAAATCTTATATTATTTTCTGGAAAAAAGTTTTCTATATAATATCCTGTCATAACATGATCTCTACCTAATCTTGATAAATCTTTTACTATAACCAAATTAGCCATTTTGTTTTTAATGTCTTCAATCATTTTAGTAAATCCAGGTCTTTCAAAATTAGTACCAGAATATCCATCATCAACATATTCTCCAACAAATATAAAACCTTTTTCTTTTACAAAATTCATTAATAAATTTCTTTGATTAGTAATACTTTCACTTTCTGATTCATAAGATTTTCCTTCATCTGCTTCAGATAATCTTATATATATGACAGCTCTATAAATATTATTTGTCATTTGTATCAATCCGTTATACATTTATTACTCCTTTCTTTTTTGTATAACAATCAAAGCCATATAAAGTATAATACTTTATATTCAAACTCGCGAATGTGCTAATTTTTAATTAGTACACTTTTTATATATTTATTTAACAAATCCACCAAATTAAGAGCATTATCATCCTTTTTAAAAGTTTCCGTAATTTTAAACATAAGCCACCTCATAAAATTTTATGAGTGTCTTTTTCATTTTATTTCTTATTCCTCCTCGTATATATCACTTAATAATTTTTTTAATTCTTCTTGTTCTTCAATAGTTGCCTCATTTTTAGGTATTAACTTACCATGCCAGTATTCATTACCATCTTCATCTTTATAATAAATACTATCTTCTTTTTTATTTAATTTATTATTATATTGTTTAAAGTTTTGTTTATAGCTTGTATTATAATTATCTTTAATACTTTTTAATTTTAAATTTAAGACCTCTGATAATTTAATTATACGTTTAGAATTATTTGTACCTTTATTATCATATTCAGTCTTAATATAACCAAAGGTGGCTAAATTACTTATACTTTTTGATATAGTTACTTGTGTTACATTATAAATATCACAAAAATATCTATTAGTAGCCCAACAATAACCATTTTTCTTACAAAGACTTATTATATGAATTAATAATAATCTTTCTAAAAATGTTAATCTATTATCTCTTAATACGGATTTTAAAATAAATACATTTATGAATTCTTCTTTATCCATAATTATCAATATATAAGATATATCTTGAGATAATAAAAGTGCACTTTTAAAACTTCTTTTCCCTAGGTAACTCAATCTTATAACAAATTAAATTAAAAAGAAATTGTATGAAACATGCAAAAGGAGTACATTTCTGTACTCCCACTTATAATTCTAAAAAAAACACTTTTGTAACAATTCTAATGATTTATTTTCTCCTTCATAAACCAAAATTCTTATAGCTTTCTTTACATTTTCTAACAAAATATTTGATTTTTCCAATTGCTTGAATGACAATTTTATTTTTTCAGAAATATCAATCTGCTTTTCATATGATATTATTGGTATTTTTATGTTCTCAATTTGTTCTTTTTTCCAATGTTCCAAAATTGAGCCACCGCAGTCTCTTTCCGCTTGCATTTTTACAAGCTTTGAATTTAATATTAATGTAAGATATTCTTGTGTAACAATTGTTTTATCTTTTATCTTTAATCTCAAAATTCCACCACACAAAATTCCATCAAAATCATTTTGCATGTTATATGCTATACCAACACTTCCATCCTTACTTAACAATATATCATCTTTCTTTATAAATAGTTTATCTATATTTTTTATTCTTGACTTATCAACATATATATAATCATTACTTAAACCTTTATATGATAAATTAGAAATTCTAATAAAAGGTATTGCTGATTCATTACTATTATCATCATAACAGTCAGAGCCAGGATCTATTGATTTTTCAATATCAACTATTTCAATAAGTTTTTTTGATTTATCTTCTATAATTTCATCTAACTGAAAATATTTTTCTTGATAATATTCTGAATCAATTCTTTTTGTATTATTATCTATTTCGCTAAACTTTTTTATAGTACTATTATTATCAGAAAAAACAAAGTTTTTTGGAACTATTTCAGAATTTAACATTTCTCTTGCCAAATTATAATTTTTGTTGCTTTCATTAATTAAATAAAATCTTTCATTAATAACTTCTGATATTTTATTTAAATATTTGTCTGATACTTTTGGTATTTTTAATTCTCTTAAATTTTCTTTAATAATAGTTGGTTGTCCAGTGCCTTGGCTATATCTTAACAAAAGTTTTCTACCTATTTCACTATTTATATACGAATAAATAAAATTATCATACTTTCTATCTTTTAATTTTAACAAAAATATATTGTCCGCTAAAGTATATTTATATTGATCAGTAGGATTAAAGATATAACACTTTCCCAAATATTCTCCTGTTTTAGAAATTAACAACTCGTTTCCATGAAGAACAGATTTTTTTAAAAATTCGTAAGAACATTTATCAACATATCTTATATCATCTTCATAATTATAATTATCTAAATTTTGAATTCTTATCCATTTTGCATAATCTTTTTCATCTTTTACAGTAACATTTTTTGCTAAACTTGCAAAACTACCATTTGCTGTATAATCAGTTAATACATCCAATAATTCTCCTAATTTATTAAAGCCTGCTTTCTTTATATTACAATCATAATCCATTAATTCTTTCGAATAAAATTCCGAATCTAATCTCAATAAATTGGACTCACTGTTTATTTGAGTATACTTAACTATATTAGATATCATCATTACCTCCAAAAACTCAAATTTTCATTCTTAGCAAATTTTATAAATTCCTCCGCTATACCATCTTGCGTTAATCCTTCGTGATTATATAAATCATGTTTAACAATTAAATGTCCATGACTATCTAATAGATTTTCATTATTTAACTTATTTTTAACATAAATTTTATCTCCAGAATTATTTTTTCCAGGTTCTTGCATAGTAGCAAAGAAGACATTATAATCATCCACTTTTGGGCAAAGTATAGAATCCCATTTTTGAACAAACAACACTGACGTTTTTGTACCTGTATGTGGCTTAAATGTGTTGGGATGTAAACCTACGACACCTAAAACTCTACACTTTTCTGTAATGAAATCTCTAATATATTTATCACTAGAATTATTAAATCTTCCTTGAGGCAATATTATTGCCATTCTTCCACCTGGTTTTAAAAAATTGATATTTCTTTCAATAAACAAAACATCTCTTCCAACTTTGTTTTGCCATTTTCCTTTGGAGTTTTTTCCTAATTCATAATGAGAAATTATTGTTTTTTCTTTAATATCACCAGCAAAAGGAGGATTTGCCATTATCAAATCAAACTTAAATTCACTATAATCATCATTTTTTTTCAAATTTTTTAATCGTCTGAACCCTTCATTATAAGTATCAATCCAAGTCTCTTGTTTTGTTACCTCATCCCATCTTGAATAATCCAAAGTATTTAAATGCAAAACATTAGTTTGTCCATCACCAGCAATTAAATTTAATGTTCTAGCAACACGTACAGTTTTTTCATCAAAATCTATAGCAAAAACTTTATCTCTAACATAATCTATTTCTTCATTTGTTCTTTGTTCAGTAGTAAAATCTTCTCCTGAATTCAATCCTTTTTCTTTTCTTATACTCTTCCAAACATGAAATATACTATGAACCGTAAACCCTGCACTACCCGCTGCTGTATCAATTACATAATCATCTTTAGTAGGATTCAACATTTTAACGCACATATCTATAACATATCTTGGCGTAAAATATTGGCCTTTTTCACCTTTTTGAGCCTTGCTCATTAAATACTCGAAAGCATCATCTACAACATCTAAGTTATTATTAAATAATTTAACATCTTGTAACGAACCTACACAAACAGCCAAATGTGAAGGAGTTAATAAAATTTTACTATCCTTATTAAATACACCCACCCATTTTTCTTTTGCACGGTCAAATAATTTTTGAATTTTTATTTTTAATTCATAATCTGTGCAACCATTATTTCTAAATTGTAGATATGCTGTTTTATCTCTAGAACAATTTAACTCATCATACAATTTTGTAAAAATTAACTTAAATACTTCTTCAAAAGAATCTACACCAGCACTAGCAAGAACTTCATCTTCTATTTCTTTTATAAGTGCTCTTAACGATCTTTTTTCATTTTGTATTTTATCCCTTAATTTTAAATCTTCATAAGTAAGTTGTTCATTTATTACATCTGATAGACTTTCAAAAGAATTAGGAATTTTTGAAATTTCTTCAAAGTAATTTGGATCTTTACGATTATATACAGAAATTTGTTCTCCATTAGTCCAAACACCTATTGGTGCTCCTGTGGCATTACAATATGACTTAAGTTGTTCTTTTCCCTCAGACAACTTTGGCTTTTTTATTTCAAAAATTATATATGGTACATTCGGTCTATCTTTTTCCCAAATAACTATATCTGCCCTTTTAATTTCACGTCCAAAATTTATCCCTGTTTCTAATTCAATCCTTGACTCTGGATAATTATATTTATTTATCAGTTCGTAAACAAACAATTGACGAACTACTTCTTCTGGAGTCAATTTTATATATTTTTTTCTTATAGCACACTCTACATATGGTATGTCGTTTTGAATTTCAATTTTATTTTCTAACCATTCTTTTGAAATATCAGAAAACACAGTTGAATCATATTCTGAATTTTTAAAGATATCATTTAATACTATTTTCATACTACACCTCACATAATTTTATTACTAATTGTTTACTGTAACTACTTTTCTCTTCAAGAAATTGTTCACCATCTTTGGTTAATATATAAAACTTTTTTTTATTATCATCCACATGATGAAGTTCAATAAATTTAATCTTTTCATATTTTTTAATAGTCGTATAAATGCTTTGAATTGGTATGTCTATATTATATTTTGTAAAAATAATTTTCTTTATGGCATAAGGATATAGAGGGTTGCTTTTTATTTCTTTCAATATAAACAAAATATTTATAGATATATCAATTTCTTCGATTGTCTTTTTATCTCTTTTCTTTCTTTCTAAATAATTGTTATTCATCCAACCACCTATTTATTAAATAATTATTTATTAAATATATTATACTACATTACTAAAACAAAGTAAAGGGTTTGGGCGTAATCCCACAAAAGAATTTCGTGCAGGAGTACAAATTCAGTGCTGGCTAGACAATAGATTTACTCCCAAAATAATTAGTTGCACTTAAAAAACTCTATCAATTTGATTCGATAGAGTTCTCTTTTTAATAAAATTTCTTTAATATCATTGGATTATCTTTGATATGAACCCCAAAAGTTGGACAGTTTATTAATAGTTTCTAATTAGAGGATTG
>ERZ779673.38-NODE-38-length-62057-cov-3.160624_pt1 | contig 62057 bp, 60 predicted proteins | sample MGYA00511956_ERZ779673 | MGnify/ENA primary metagenome ERZ779673 (study PRJEB29588, sample SAMEA2152065) | human gut metagenome | biome: human gut; feature: human-associated habitat; material: faeces | place: Denmark | collected 2008/2010 ... | reverse complement strand
AAGGCTGCATTGTATAAGCATTATAAAAGCAAGCAGGAGATATTGGACAGTATTATTGACAAAATGAATGAACTGGATATGGAGAGAGTAAAGCGGTATGAAATGCCGGAGGGCGATCTGGAAAAGGTTACAGCTGAGTACAAAGAAACAGCATATAATAAAATTAAGCAGTTTACAAAGGTGCAGTTTCTTCACTGGACAGAAGAAGAATTCTCATCCTGTTTCCGTAAGATGCTGACATTGGAACAGTACAGGGAGCCGCAGATGGCACAGTTATATCAGAATTATCTTGCAGGTGGACCATTAACTTATATAGAAGCTTTGTTCTCGAATATGCTGGGGGATGCAAGAAAAGCCAGACAGACAGCACTTGATTTTTATGGACCTATTTTTTTGCTTTACAGCATATATGATGGAGTAGATGACAAGAGTCGGGTGATAAGGCTTCTGGAAGATCACATGGATCATTTTCTACAGGAAATGCAGAAAAATACATCAAACTAAAATGTCCGGTGGCGTGATGCTGAAGGTTGCAGTTATGGAGATTTCGAGAATTATACAGATATTTTCGACAACAGGAGGCCGAAAATGAAAGATAATATTTTCCCAAGAACATTCGATAAACAGATCGTTTATCTGAAAAATGTTATAAATACCCCTGATATAGAGGTAGGGGATTATACAATGTACAATGATTTTGTACATGATCCGATTGATTTTGAAAAAAATAATGTTTTGTATCATTATCCTGTTAATAAGGATAAGCTAAAAATTGGAAATGATGTGTGGATTGGATATGAAGCAGTTATTTTGTCTGGTGTAACAATCGGTGATGGCGCAATTATAGGCACTCGTGCAGTAGTAACAAAAGATGTGCCGTCATATACGATAGTTGGAGGAGTACCGGCAAAACCAATCCGTAAACGATTTGATGAAGAAACAATTCAGAAACTTAAAGAAATCAGATGGTGGGACTGGGAAGAAGAACGAATTAAAAAGAATATTCAGGCAATACAGTCTGGCGATATAAATATGTTAGAGTATATGAATTAGAAGTAAAAACATGGATTTAATAAAGAATATATACCATTTTAACTACAAAAGAGGTGAATGCAGACATGAGTACATTTGAACATGATCTTACAAAAGGAAATATCTGGAAGCAGCTTGTATGGTTTGCTGTGCCGTTTTTTATCAGTAATTTGATTCAGTCCTTATACAGCCTGATCGATCTGATCATTTTAGGACATTTTGGCGGAACAAATTCCATATCGGCAGCTAATATCGGAGGGCAGGTGCTTGTGATCTTGACAAATCTTGCCGCGGGACTGTCAGGCGGAGGAACTGTGATGCTTGGAAATTATCTAGGATCAAAACGTAAGGATAAGATCAATGGAGCGATCAGTACATTATTCATAACATTGACAGTTATGGCAGCAGCATTTATGGTACTGTTATTTATATTAAAACAGCCGTTACTTCGATTACTTGATACACCTGAAGAGGCATTTTCACAGGCAGAACAGTATTTGTTTATTTGCACTTTGGGCCTATTATTTATTTATGGTTATAATGCATTAAGTGCAATTATGCGTGGACTTGGTGACAGCCGGACACCGATGATCTTTGTTATGATTGCATGTGTGATCAACATTATTCTGGATCTGGTGCTGGTTGCCGGATGTCATTTAGGAGCCGGTGGTGCTGCTGTTGCAACTGTATTTGCACAGGGCTGTTCGATGTTATTTTGTATAATATATTTAAAACATCATGATTTTATGTTTGATTTCAAACCATCTTCTTTTCATTTTATAAAAGAGGAATTCCACACTCTGCTTCGTACCGGATTGCCGCTTAGTATTCAAATGGTTGGTACAAATTTTTCGTTTTTGATCTTGACTACATTCATTAACAGGGCGGGTGGTGTAGCAGCATCGGCTGCAGCAGGAATAGTAAATAACTTTAATGGATTTGCAATACTTCCGGAAGCAGCGATCAGCTCAGCTGCATCAGCCATGATTGCACAGAATATGGGCAAGAAAGATGTGAAACGATCATCAAAGACTATGCACTGTTGTCTGGTTCTCTGTATTGGTGTGTCTTTGGTCGTGTTTACGTTGATGCACATATTCCCGGAGCAGATATTTCATCTGTTTGGCGTAAAAGAAGATGTCCTAGTCTATGGTATGCCGTATATCTTTGCTTTTTCGTTTGAATATGTGGGACTTCCATTTATCATGTCATTTAATACGGTTTCAACTGCAACTGGAAATGGATGGATTACGCTGGTTACAAATATGATATCTGCATTTATCGTTCGTATTCCGTTAGCATATGTTCTGGCGTTCCTTTGTGAACTTGGTGTAAGAGGAATTGCGATATCTATACCGATCGCGACAGCCGTTGGAGCTATAATATCATTTTTATTTTACAAAACCGGAATTTGGAAAAAACACATTCTGTTATAAAAGGATTTATATGCCATATCTGAAAAATTGAGTATAATATTTCTATCCGGGCAGTACAGATATAGAATGTACCTATCCCCGGCATAGAACGAAGGTTGTAGTATGTCAGTTTGAATATGGAGCGGAAAATGGCATTTTCAGAAAATACAAAAACAGGATCCGGGTGGTTTTTTGACTATAGTAAATGTTATGACCGGCTTTATTATCTGAAACGGTTAAATAAAAATGCAATCCTGATCACAGCATTTTACAGCAGGGAACTCAGCGATGCCCTTACCGCATCTGACGATATGAGTGAGCTGCAGTCTTATGATTCTTATCTTGTATCTCATCCTGCAAAATGATAGAATAGACAACTGAAAACGATAACCTGCTGATTAGCAGAGATAACATGGAGGATAAATCATGGCATCATGGAGAGATAATATTCGTCAGGTTGAACCATATGTACCTGGTGAGCAGCCAAAGAATACAAATGTGATCAAATTAAATACAAATGAGAATCCGTATGGACCGTCTCCAAGAGTAAAAGCGGTTCAGGATAATGAGGATCTGTTACGGTTATATCCGGATCCGACAGCAGGCGCACTGGTGGATGCACTGGCGGAGTATCATGGTGTAGATGCATCACAGGTATTTGTAGGTGTAGGTTCCGATGATGTACTTGCAATGTCATTTCTGACCTTCTTTAATTCGGATAAACCGATTCTGTTCCCGGATATCACATATTCTTTTTATGATGTATGGGCAGAACTGTTCCGGATTCCATATAAGCAGATGCCACTTGATGAGAACTTCCGTCTGAAGATAGATGATTATAAGGGCGAAAACGGTGGAATCGTATTCCCGAATCCAAACGCACCGACCGGTATCTACGAATCGTTGGATCATGTAGAGGAGATCATAAAGAACAATCCGGACGTGATCGTGATCGTAGATGAGGCATATATTGATTTTGGAGGAGAAACAGCACTTCCGCTGATCGACAAATACGACAATCTTGTGGTAGTCAGAACCTTTTCAAAATCACGTTCCATGGCGGGACTTCGAATCGGTTATGCGATCAGCAACCCTGAACTGATCAAAGCCTTAAATGATGTGAAATACTCCTATAATTCATATACGATGAACCGCCCGTCTCTTGTGCTCGGTGTAGAATCCATTCATGATGATGCATATTTCAGGGAGAAGGTTGGACAGATCATTGCAACCAGAGAAAGATTTGTGAAAGAGATCGCAGAGCTTGGATTTACCTGTCTGCCATCATCTGCAAACTTTGTATTTGCAACACATGAGAGTATTCCTGCAAAGGAGATCTTTGCTGCGGCAAAAGAGAATAATATCTATGTGCGTTATTTTGATAAGCCAAGGATTGACAATTATCTGAGAATCTCGATCGGAACGGATGCAGAGATGGACGTATTTGTTAGTTTTTTGTCAAAATATGTAAAAGAATATAAATAGGGATGGCTGGTTTTGCCTGTGAGCAGGCGGATAATAGTATTGTTATCTATCGATAAAAAAATATAAGAGCGGATGTGTTTTTTGCGGATTTTGATAAGAAAGATGCGAAATACACATCCGTTTTTGTTTGTTCGGAAGAAAAACTGTTACAGAAACGCACAAGCTGTTACAAATAAACACACGCAAAATGTTGACGACACATAGGAAATTCTTTATCATGATGGAAGAAATATTTCAGCAATAGAATCCGGATTTTATCATTTTTTCGAAATGTTTCAGACAAAGAAGCTGCGAAGGAGAGATAAAATGAAATTTAATGAATTTACAGAAACAGTCAGAGATGGGCTGGAAGTTTTATTTGAACCGGACAATATGGAGGTTGCGGTTACCAGAGTTGTAAAAAATAACGGGTTGATCCTTACAGGAATCAATATAAGGGACAGAAATTCCATGATAACACCAACGATATATATTGACGATTTTTATAGAGAGGATATTCAAAAGGAGGAGATACATACTGTTGTTTTGAGAATAAAGGATATCTTTACGGAACGATGTACCAAAGTATCATCCGACAATGAAATTCAGAACTATATGGATTTTAACTGGGTGAAGAACCGACTGATCTATACGGTTGTGAATCAAAGTATGAATGAAGAATATCTGGAGCATGTTCCGTATATTCCGTTTCATGATCTTGCGATCATATTTCGATGTGTCTTTCATAAAGGTGAGAATGGGATGGCATCATCAACGGTATCAGAGGATGATCTGAAACGATGGCATACAGATACGAAGACACTTTACCAACTGGCAGAAAGGAATACTCCAAGATATTTTCCTCCAGTGATCGACCGGATCACAGCATATCTGAAGGCGAGAAACTGTCTTCCTGCATTTGTGGAAGATGAGTTTTCGGGCGAGTGCGGAGAACTGTATGTAATATCAAATGAAATGGGATTAAACGGAGCCGGAGCTATGTTGTACAGGGGAATCCTTGATATGTGTACGGAGCTTGCCGGGGACAGTATCTATATTATGCCGTCCAGTATTCATGAGTGTATGTTTGTGGAGGCTGGAAAAGTGTCGGAGCCAAAGATGCTGGCAGATATTGTGAAAGAAGCAAATGACAGTGTGCTTCACCGACAGGATATCCTTTCTTATAATGTTTATTATTACGACCGGAAAAAGCATATGCTGACGACTGTAACTGTATAAAAACAGGTGTTTCATCAGAAACACAGGCATAAAAGCACCTTGAAAACAGAAGAAAAAAGAGAAGATTACAACTGTGTTCTGCGTATATTAATTTGAAGCTTTTTTGATTGACAAACGAAAGAGCATGACATAGAATTATATAGTGTATATTGGGTGTAAGTTTATGTGTTGAGAGGAGAACGGTGTGGCTGAGAATTACGTTTCAAGAAGGGATAAGATCGTTGCATCGGCAGTTGAATTAATCGGCGATCTGGGATTGAATGCTCTGACAACCAAGAATCTGGCTCGTAAGGAAAATATATCCGAAACTTTGATCTATAAATACTTCGGGGGTATTGATGAAGTATTGACGGAAGTGGTCGTACAGTATGCGGCATTTGATAAGAATATCCAGATGACCGTGGATCATCAGGCCGGATCGAATATGGATAAGTTACGGTTTTATGCAGATACATATGCAACCTATTATGATAATTATATTGGTATGGGTGCGATTATGCTGCATTATGAGGAATTATTGCATCTGAGTGAGACACGAGAGGTTATTTCTGAATGTATTCTGAAGAGAAATGAATTTGTCTGTAAGCTGTTTGAAGACGCTATAGCAGACAGAGAGATTCGGGAGGTATTTACCCCACGGGAATTGACATTGATGTTTAACGGTATATTTACAGAGGGTCTTTTAGAGCGAAGAACCAAATATTCCAAGAAAACATTTCGTGTTGAAGTAAAAGAGATGCTGAACCAGATTGAAAAGATGCTTAGATTTTAAAGTAGGAGGAAGTTTGTCATGAGAATATTAATTGCTGAGGACGATGTTGCAAATGCAAAGTTTTTATCAAAATATTTAAGTAAATTTGGAGAAGTTGTAATTACACCAGATGGAATTGCAGCTGTTGATGAATTTGTAAATCATTTGGAAAAGGGCGAAAATTTTGAACTTGTCTGTCTGGATATCATGATGCCGAAGATCGATGGATATAAGGTACTTGCATCGATTCGAAATGCAGAGAGAAAGCATGGCGTATCCAGAATGTTACGGTCAAAGGTTATTATGACAAGTGCACTGGATGAAACCAGCTTTGACAGCAATCAGGCCAGTGATGATTATGATGATTACATCTGCAAACCGATTGATATTATGAAATTCAACGAGATCCTTAAGAAGCTTGATGTTATTTAGGATGAATAAGAATGGATTTATTTGATTATATGAGAGAAAACCAGAAGGATGATGATTCTCCTCTGGCAAAACGAATGCGACCTGAGAGCCTGGATGAGGTGATCGGGCAGGAGCATATTATCGGAAAAGAGAAATTACTCTATCGTGCGATAAAGGCGGATAAGCTTAGCTCACTGATTTTTTACGGACCGCCGGGAACCGGAAAAACGACGCTTGCCATGGTGATCGCACATACGACAAAGGCGGATTTCAAGCAGATCAATGCAACAACCTCCGGTAAGAAGGATATGGAGCAGATCATAGAAGAAGCGAAGAATATGAAGACAATGTATGGAAAACGAACCATACTTTTTATTGATGAGATCCATCGCTTTAATAAATCACAGCAGGATTATCTGCTTCCATTTGTGGAGGATGGAACGATCATCCTGATCGGAGCAACGACAGAGAATCCTTACTTTGAAGTGAATGGGGCTTTAATTTCAAGATCTAATATTTTTGAATTAAAACCGTTGTCAAAAGAAAATATAAAAGAGATCATATTAAAGGCTGTTTATGACCAGAGGGGCATGGGAGCCTTTAATGCATGTATAGATGATGATGCCGTGGAATTCTTAAGTGATATGTCAGAAGGAGATGCCAGAAGTGCACTAAATGCAGTAGAGCTTGGAGTTCTTTCTTCCGAACCGGAAGCAGATGGGCAGATTCATATTACGCTGTCGGTGGCAGAGGAATGTATTCAGAGAAGAGCATTCCGATATGATAAGGACGGAGACAATCATTATGATATCATTTCTGCATTTATCAAGAGTATGCGTGGTTCCGATCCGGATGCTGCCGTATTTTATCTGGCAAAGATGCTGTGCGGTGGAGAAAGCATTACATTTATAGCAAGACGGATCATGATATGTGCCTGTGAGGATGTTGGAAATGCGGATCCAAATGCAATCTGTGTTGCAACAGCATGTGCGCAGGCGGTAGAGCGGGTCGGTATGCCGGAGGCTCAGATCATACTTGCACATGCGGCGATCTACGTGGCGTGCGCTCCAAAGAGTAATGCGATCGTGAATGCGATCTTTTCTGCAAAAAATGTTGTGGAACATGAGCAGACAGGACAGGTTCCGGTCTATCTGCGGGATGCACATTATGGCGGAGCAAAGAAGCTTGGACATACAGGTTATAAATATGCACACGATTATCCAAATCATTATGTAAAGCAGCAGTATCTGCCTGATGAGATCGCAGACAGACAGTTTTATGAACCGACGGATAATGGATATGAGCAGAACATAAAACAATATTTTAAGAAGATAAAGGAAGAACTTTAATGGAGAAAATGAAGCGGATAGCAGCCTTTCTTATGGTCCTTGTGATTCTTGGACTGGTTGTCTGGGCATTTATCTTGGGAATAACAGGCAGTGAATATTTTTCAGCGGCATTATTTCTGTGCATTCTGGTTCCGGTATTATTTTATGGAATCAGTCTGATCACAAAGCTGCTTACAGCAAAAGGAAAAGAACTGGCAGATCAGGCTGTGTCGTCAGATGAAACAGAAAAGAATAATGTTGAAAAATAAGGGATTATCTGATATACTCTATAAAGTTTTAAAAATTGAAACGAGGTATGTAACATGAGTTTATTATCACAGTGGCGCGATTATGCGTATGGTTTTGATGACAGAACACCAGAAGGAAAGCAGTTCTGGTTTGATTATTTTCAGGCAGAAAAAGGTATTTATGAAATAATTCTTGCAAATCCAAAGGCAGATCCTGTAAAAGGAACAGTAAAGGCACTTGCAGAGAAGTTTGAAGTAAGTATCCAGACCATGATCGGTTTCCTGGATGGAATTGATGACAGTCTGATCACATCGAATAATCTCGACGAGGTTACAGAGGATTCGGAAGTAACACTTGGTATTGATTATGAGAAGCTGTATATGAATATGGTTGGATGCAATGCAGAATGGTTATATACATTACCTGCATGGGACAAGATCCTTACACAGGAAAAGAGAGATGAACTCTATAAGAAAGAGAAGACATCCAGAACACTTGTAAAGCCTCCAAAGGTTGGAAGAAATGATCCATGCCCTTGTGGTAGTGGTAAGAAGTATAAGAAATGCTGCGGTAGATAATCTGATAAAGAAGAACTACAGCAGAATTTTATAACAGGAAAGAGAAAGAGAACAGACAGATGGTTGTATCCGTCCTGTTCTCTTTTCTGTTGAAGGGAAGAACGATTGGAAGAAAAACAGCAATTCAGTAAAGAACAATTAGAAGCGATCCGGCATGAAAAAGGGCCAATGCTAGTTCTGGCGGGACCGGGAAGTGGAAAAACGACGGTGATCACGCACCGGGTGAAATATATGTTGGAGCATGGTCGGGTAAATGGAAGTCAGATCCTGGTGATCACTTTTACCAAGGCAGCAGCAGGTGAGATGAAAAGCCGGTTTGAGAAAATAATGGGATATTCGAGTGGTGTTACTTTTGGAACCTTTCATTCGGTATTCTTTATGATCTTACGTCAAGCCTATGGATATAATGGAAGCAATATCATACTGGAATCGGAGAAATATCAGATCATTCGCAGTATTATTGAAAAACATAATATGGAATACAATGGACAGGATGATTTTGCAAAAAATGTAATTGCAGAGATCGGTCTGGTAAAAAGTGAACTGACACCGATCGGACAATATCATTCGATGAACATGAAGCCGGAAGATTTCCGGATTGCTTACAGGGAGTATGAAGAGGTACTTCGGGCGAATAATAAGATTGATTTTGATGATATGCTCGTATTTACATATGAATTGCTTCGGGATAGACCGGATATCCGGAGAATGTGGCAGCAGAGGTTCCGGTATATTCTGATTGATGAGTTTCAGGATATTAACAGGATCCAGTATCAGACTGTGAAGCTGCTGTTAGGAAAAGAACATAATATATTTGCGGTGGGAGACGACGACCAGTCTGTTTATGGATTCCGTGGCGCAGATACGAGGATCATGCTTGGCTTCCCGGATGATTTCCCGTATACCCGGATGGTCTGCTTAAGTATAAATTACAGATGCAGCAGTGCAATCGTGGAATCGGCAGGACGTATCATTAAGAACAATAAGAAGCGGTATCAGAAGGAGATCCGGTCTGCATTTGAGAAAGGTCAGTGTGAGCGTGTGCATGTGATTGAAGTCGAGGGAATGCGGCAGGAAACAGATGGTATCATACAGAAAATCCGGGAGATGAATCAGCAGGGTATCCCATATTTGGATATTGCTATTCTTTATCGTACCAATTCGGAACCATCCGGACTTGCAATGAAGCTGATGCAGAATAATATTCCATTCCGGATGAAGGATAATATGCCGGATCTGTTTTCCCATTTTGTCGTTGTGAATATTCTTGATTATATTAAGGCAGCACTTGGAAACCGAGAACGGGCATTATTTTTACGGATCATAAATCGACCGAACCGGTATATAAGCCGGGAGTGTCTGGAAACTGATCCGGTAGATCTGGAGCGGATGCAGGAATTCTATAAGGACAATCACAGGATAGTGCAGAATCTGGTAACCCTGGAAACGGATTTCAGGAGGATCGCAGAATTAAAACCATATGCAGCCGTTAATTATATCAGGAAAGCGGTTGGGTATGATGAATATCTGAAGGAATATGCTTTATATAGGGGAATCGATCCACAGGAGTATATGGATATTGCGGATGAATTTCAGGAGATGGCAAGAGGTGCCGATTCCTTTATTGAGTGGTTTAACCTGTTAAATGAATACAGGATAAAACTGAAGGAACAGGGAAAAACAGCGGAACACGCAAAGGATGCAGTTGTACTTGCGACGATGCATGGGGCAAAAGGACTGGAGTTTGATCAGGTATTTATCATGAATGCAGTAGAAGGAATGACGCCCCATAAGAAATCGGTCACAGATGCGGAACTGGAGGAAGAACGGAGAATGTTCTATGTTGCCGTTACCAGGGCACGATATGGTCTGTATATCTATGTACCGAAGGTGGTGTATGGAAAGACGGGACAGATTTCCCGGTTTGTAACAGAAATGGTGATCGACTATGATATGCTTCAGGTTGGAAATAAAATCATCCACAAACGATATGGCAAAGGTGTCATAACATTTGTGGATGATAAAAAAATCTGTGTGTATTTTGAAAAAGATCAGATTACAAAAACATTAAGTATCGAATATACGATAAAAAATAATCTGGTTACTGTGTCTGAAGATGATTAGTCATCTTCAGACATGGAATTGAATTCCATCTCATCCAGAATTTCATCAAAAGCATCAGCAACCATATCGAATTCTTCTTCATCATCAATTGGTTCCAGTGTGAATTCATCGTTTGGAAGTTCAATATAACGGTATACAAGAACCTCGTCATCATCATAACCTTCCGGTGCTTCGACAGGAAGCAAAGCAATATAAGAGGTATCCTCAACATCAAAGGTAGCAACAATCTCACATTCGAGGTTTGTTCCGTCGTCGAGTTCAAGTGACATCATTTCGATATCATCTAATTCATCATCATTCTGTTTTGCCATGTTTGGTCTCCTTATTAAAATAAAATTGACGGTCATTTCCGGGTATGCCGGATACCATTCAAAACTGTGTTGACCGATCATTTTCATCATAATGGAAAAGTAACCAAAAGTCCACAGCCAAATTTTATAATTGCAATAAAATGCAGCACCTTTATTCATTGAATTATATGTATAAATATGATAAAATTAATATTATTTTGGAGTTATTCCATGGGAGGAAATAAGAGAAGATGAAGAAAGTTGCTTATATTGCTTCAGAGTGTGTACCATTTATCAAAACGGGTGGTCTGGCGGATGTTGTAGGAACACTTCCAAAAATATTTGACAGAAATGAATATGATGTTCGGGTTATCATGCCGAACTATCTTTGTATTCCAAATAAATACAGAGAAAAAATGCAGTATCTGACCCATTTCTATATGGATATCGGATATAAGAATGATTATGTCGGGGTTATGTATCTGGAATACGAAGGAGTAAAAGTATATTTTATTGATAATGAATATTACTTCAATGGATTTACCCCATACGGAGATGTAAAGTGGGATATTGAAAAGTTCAGCTTCTTTTCAAAGGCAGCATTATGTATTCTGCCGGCAGTAGGATTCCAGCCGGATATCCTGCACTGCCATGACTGGCAGGCTGGTCTGGTTCCGGTATACTTGAAAACGTTATTTGCCGGAAATCCGTTTTTCAGTGGCATGAAGTCTGTTATGACAATCCACAATTTACAGTTCCAGGGTAAGTGGGATATCGATACGCTCAAGGCAGATTCCGGTCTCCCGGATTATGTATTCACACCGGATAAGCTGGAAGTCAGAAAAGATGCAAGTATGTTAAAGGGTGGTCTTGTATATGCAGACAAGATCACAACAGTAAGTAACACATATGCCAGAGAGATTCAGACACCATATTACGGTGAAGGCTTGGATGGGCTTCTGAGTGCAAGATGGCAGTCACTCTGGGGAATTGTAAACGGAATTGATTATGATGTATGGAATCCTGCTACAGACTCACAGGTGTACAAGAATTACAGTGTCGACAATTTCCGTGAACTGAAGAAGATCAACAAGGTTGAACTTCAGAAGGAATGTGGACTTCCACAGGATGATAAGCAGTTTGTGATCGGTATTATATCCAGACTGACAGACCAGAAGGGACTTGATCTGGTTGATCGCATTATGAATGATATCTGTTGTGATGGTGTCCAGTTCATCGTTCTTGGAACTGGTGACAGCAGATATGAAGATATGTTCCGTTATTATCAGGGCATTCATCCTGCAAAGGTTTCTGCGAATATTTATTATTCGGATGAAAGATCCCATAAGATGTATGCGGGTTGTGATGTTATGCTTGTCCCATCCAGATTTGAGCCATGTGGTCTGACCCAGTTAATGGCACTTCGTTATGGAACAGTTCCGATCGTAAGAGAGACTGGTGGTCTGAAAGATACAGTAGAACCATATAACCAGTTTGAGAATACAGGTACAGGTTTCTCATTTGCAAATTACAATGCATATGAGCTGTTAGATGCGATCAACTATGCAAAGGAAGTTTATTATAACAACAAAGACGCATGGTATGGTATTCAGGAGCGTGGCATGAGAATGGATTACTCCTGGTACAATTCAGCAAAGATCTATAACGATCTTTACAATTCATTATAAAAACAAACGGTCAAACTCATTTTTCATAAATGAAAAATCAGGCAGAAGATGTTGCGATACATTTTCTGCCTTTTTACCGCAGAACATATAGATCTGGGGCTGCGGTCGTACAAAAATAGGTGGATCTGCGCAGGAAAGGTGGTTTCATATGGCTTTTGACGGAGTTGTAATATCAAATGTTGTAAGTGATCTGAAAAAGAAATTAGTGGATGGAAGGATCTATAAGATCTACCAGCCGGAAAATGATGAACTGAATATTATTATAAAAAACAACAGGGAGAATTACCGCTTACTGTTATCTGCAGATGCAAGTCTGCCTCTGATCTATCTGCTGCCGGTGCCTAAGGAGAATCCGATGACAGCTCCGAATTTCTGTATGCTGCTTCGTAAGCATATCGGAAATGGCAGGATCGTAGATGTCTGCCAGCCGGGCTTTGAACGTATCGTGGAATTCACGATCGAGCACCTCGATGAGATGGGAGATCTGTGCAAAAAGAAGCTTATTATAGAAATCATGGGTAAGCACAGTAATATTATCTTCACGGATGCGGATGGAATGATAATTGATAGTATCAAGCATATATCCCATCTGGTAAGCTCGGTGAGAGAGGTCCTTCCAGGTAAAGCTTATGTATATCCACCGTCCGGTGATAAGCGTTCTCCATATGATGCAGATCAGGATTATTTTGCATCTTCGGTATATACAAAGCCTGTGACTGTTACAAAGGCAATTTATACCTCAGTTACAGGTATTTCACCCCTGATCGCAAATGAGCTTTGTTATCGTGTGGGAATCGATGGCGGACAGTCAACAGCAGCGTTAACGGATATTCAGAAAGAGAAGCTGTACCAGGAATTTGAGAAAATGGTTTCCGATATAAAGACAGAAAACTATGTGCCGAATATTGTATATGATGGGTATATTCCGGTTGAATTTTCATCAGTAAGACTCAGTATGTATCAGGATTATCAAGTAGAAGATAAGGATGAAATTTCAAAGGTTTTAGATGAGTATTACTTTAAGAAGAGCAAGGTAACAAGAATCCGGCAGAAATCAGCAGATCTGCGGAAAATCATCTCAACTGCGATTGAAAGAGCCAGCAAGAAATATGATCTGCAGTTAAAGCAGATGAAGGATACCGAAGGTCGGGAGAAATATAAGGTATATGGTGAGCTGATCAATACCTATGGATATGGAGTGGAGCAGGGAACAAAGAGTTTCCGTGCATTGAATTATTACACAAATGAAGAAATCGAGATTCCACTCGATCCGACAATATCGGTGCTTGAGAATGCCAAACGGTATTTTGCAAAGTACAACAAGCAGAAGCGGACATATGAGGTGTTAGAAAAGCTGACTGTTGAGACCAGACATGAATTGGAATATCTACAATCGGTTCAGACATTTATCGATATGACACTGGATGAAAATGCGTTAGCTCAGGTAAAAGAAGAGCTGATGATCAGCGGATATATCAAGGGAAGATATGGCAAAAAAGGGGATAAGCATACCAGCAAGAGCAAGCCATATCACTATATATCATCTGATGGTTTTCATATATATGTCGGCAAGAATAATCTGCAGAATGATGAACTGACATTTAAGTTTGCAAATGGCGGGGACATGTGGTTCCATGCAAAGAAGATGCCGGGCTCGCATGTGATCGTACGGATGGAGGGAGCAGAAGAACTTCCGGATCAGACCTATGAAGAGGCGGCAAGGCTTGCAGCATATTATTCGTCTGGAAGAGAGAATCCAAAGGTGGAGATCGACTATACAAAACGGATGAATCTGAAGAAGCCGGCAGGAGCCAAACCGGGATTTGTCATCTATCATACGAATTATTCAATGATAGCAGAACCGGTGATCCGTGGAATAGAAGAAGTAACGAGATAAAATATTTGATTTTTTATGGCGGTTGAAGTATAATATAGTATCCATTGTTTTAAGGAGAATGTGATTTTTATGATTAAGAGCATGACAGGTTTTGGACGAAGCGAAGTCGTTTCCGGAGCCCGTAAGATAGTTGTGGAGATTAAGGCTGTTAATCACAGGTTTTGCGAGATCAATGTAAAAACACCAAAGAAACTGAGTTTTTTTGAAACAACTATAAGAGCATATTTAAAGAAGTATATAGAACGTGGTAAGGTAGATGTCTTTATCACTTATGAAGATCTGACCGAGACAAATGTCTCAGTAAAATATAATAAAGAGTTGGCAGAGGAATATGTTGGCTATATGAATCAGATGGCAGCAGATTTTAATCTTACAAATGATATCAGTCCATCGATTATATGCAGACTTCCGGAGGTTTTTATTCTGGAAGAGCAGACAGTAGATGAAGATGAGTTATGGAGCCTGATACAAGGTGCACTTGACGAGGCGGCTGATAAGTTTGTGAAGTCAAGAATGGTGGAAGGTGAGAACCTGAAGGTTAATCTGCTGGAGAAGCTTGACAATATGACGGCTGCAGTCGATTATATTGAAGAAGTATCACCGGAGCTTATAACAGCTTATCGTCAGAAATTGATCGACAAGATTTCGGAACTGATTGATAGCTCAGCAATCGATGAGAACCGGATTGCAACCGAGGTTGTTATATATGCGGATAAAATCTGTGTAGATGAGGAAACGGTTCGTCTGAAGAGCCACATTGACAGCACCAGAAAGATTCTGGAGGCAGGTGGAAGTGTTGGAAGAAAACTTGATTTTATTGCGCAGGAGATGAACAGAGAGGCGAATACGATCCTTTCCAAGGCAAACTCACTGGATGTATCAAACCGTGCGATCGAATTAAAGACGGACATTGAAAAAGTCAGAGAACAGATACAGAATTTGGAGTAAAAAAGATGGGAAACAGAGGTTCATTAATTGTAATTTCAGGTTTTTCCGGAGTCGGAAAAGGTACCGTTGTAAAGAGACTGGTGTCTGATTATGGATATGAATTATCGATATCAGCAACAACCAGAAGTCCACGGACCGGAGAAGAACATGGAAGAGAATACTTTTTCATGGATAAGAGCGAATTTGAGAATCTGATTGATTATGGCGGATTTATCGAGTGGACACAATATGTTGAGAATTACTATGGTACACCAAGAAAATTTGTGGAAGAAAGTCTGAATCAGGGTAAAAATATTATCCTTGAGATAGAAGTCATGGGTGCTATGAAGATCAAAGAACAGTACCCTGATGCATTGCTGATCTTTATCAGTGCGCCGAGCATTGACAGCCTGCGCGACAGACTGCGGGGCAGAGGAACGGAAGCAGAGGATGTAATTCTGAAGCGTTTAAAGAAAGCAACAGAAGAGTCTGCAGACATGGATAAATATGACTACATAGTGATCAATGATGATCTGGAAGAATGTATACAGACAGTGAATTCAGTGATCGTAGGCTATGCATGCAGAACATCAAATAATCAGGCTTATATAAAAGAAATAAGAGATGACCTGAAAGGCATCTGGTAAGAAAAAATATAGAAAGGGGATATAATTTTATGTTACATCCATCATACACAGACTTAATGGCAGTTGTAAATTCAGAGGTTGAACCTGGAGAACATCCGGTAGTTCAGAGCAGATATTCTATCGTGCTTGCAACTGCTAAGCGCGCAAGAGAGATAATAGCAGGACAGGAGCCACTTGTAAATACAGCAAGCAATAAGCCTTTATCCATAGCAGTTGATGAGCTTTACAGCGGCAAAGTAAAGATTGTCGGTGACGACGAAGAAGATAACTAATAAAAAAAGAGGTTGTTGCATTTTTGCGCAACCTTTTTCTTTTCTAAAAAGGAGAGCAGCATATGAAAGCAAGCGAATTATTAAAGGGACTGCAGTATTCGGTTATCTGCGGAGATGAAGATATTGAGATAAAAGAGATTTATAATGATTCCAGAAAAGTTGGAGCACAGGGATTGTTTTTCTGTATAGTGGGAGCCAAGTTTGATGGGCATGAATATATAAAGGATGTAACAGAAAAAGGAGCTGTCTGTCTGATCGTCCAGAAGGATGTAAATCCAGTTCCGGGCGTGTTGATCGTAAAGGTTGAAAGTACCCGGTATGCGATGGGAATCATCAGCAGCAATTTTTATGGAAATCCTTCGTCCAAGCTGACAGTGATCGGCATTACAGGAACAAAGGGCAAGACAACAACAACATATATGATCCGTGAGATGCTGATGAGTGCAGGACACAAGACTGGACTGATCGGAACGATCGAGATCATGGATGGAAAAGAAGTCATACCGGCGAACAATACGACACCGGAATCCATGATCGTGCATAAGAAGTTAAAGGACATGCTCGACAATGGCTTAGACAGTGTTGTTATGGAAGTGTCTTCACAGGGATTGATGCTTGACCGTGTGGCAGGGGTTGATTTTGATTACGGTATTTTCTCAAACCTTTCCAGAGATCATATCGGACCAAATGAACATAAGACATTTGAAGAATATGCAATGTGGAAAAGCAAATTATTCACGATGTGCAAAACGGGTATCTTCAATGCAGATGATGCACATGTAGATACGATGACAGAGCATGCAGCCTGCAAGATCGTGACCTATGGAATTCATGGCGATTATGATTACAAGGCAAACGATCATAATCTGTATAACAAAGACGGACATCTGGGTATTGGTTATCATTTGTCTGGAAAATTAAATGGTGATGTTCTGGTTAATCTTCCGGGTAATTTCAGTATTTATAATTCACTGGCAGCGATTGCAGTTGCAGATCTGATGGGCGTTCCATTTGACAAGATACAGGCAATCCTGAAAACGATCAAGGTAAAGGGAAGAGTAGAACTGATCCCAATCTCAGACAAATTCACGATCATGATCGACTATGCACATAATGCAGTCAGTCTTGAAAGCATTTTGGAAACATTGCGTGAATATAATCCTGGCAGACTGGTCAGCCTGTTTGGATGTGGAGGAGACCGTTCCAAAGAGAGAAGATTTGAGATGGGCGAGGTTTCCGGAAATATGGCAGATCTCACGATCATAACATCGGATAATCCAAGATCAGAAGATCCACAGGCAATCATCAATGATATAAAAACAGGAATCGATAAGACAACAGGAAAATATGTAGAGATCATTGACCGGAAGGAAGCAATTCGGTATGCGATCATGCATGCGGAACCGGGCGATGTGATCGTACTTGCAGGTAAAGGACATGAGGATTATCAGGAGATCAAGGGTGTGAAATATCACATGGATGAGAGAGACCTGATCCGGGAGATACTGGAGGAAGAAGATGTTACCAAGATATGCGGATATAATAATCGATATTTCGCATGAAGCCATTGACCGGCCGTTTCAATACCGGATACCGGATGAATTACAGGAAAAAATCCAGATAGGAAGCATGGTTAAAATCCCATTTGGCAGAGGCAACCACCTTCGTACAGGATATGTGATCGGTTTTTCGGATCAGACGGAATATCAGCCGGATCGGATCAAGAAGATTGCAGAACTTTGTGATCGGTCGGTTCCGGTGGAAGGACGACTGCTTGCGCTCGCTGCATGGATCCGGGAGAACTATGGATCTACAATGATCAATGCAATCCGCATGGTAATGCCGGTAAAGAAGACGATCCGGCAGTTGACGGATCAGATGGTTGTGCTGACGGATCAGATGGATGCAGAACAGTTAGCACAGGTCAGAGAACAATATCAGAAAAAACATGCACAGGCGAAGCTGCGGCTGCTACAGGCGCTGGAAGAAGTGCCGGAACGGTATCTGTCAATGGATATTGTCAGACAGAGACTGAATATCTCTTCGGTTACACTGAAAGCGATGCAGCAGGAAAAAGTCATCGCAGTCATCAGCAAAGAACGATATCGGACGGCGGGGATTTATGACTATAAAGAGGAATTTCAGATCACTTTAAACAAAGAACAGCAGATTGTAGTAGATGAGATAACCCATGATATGGAACAGGGACATCAACAGACTTATCTGTTGCATGGAATTACCGGCAGCGGTAAGACAGAAGTCTATGTGAATATTGTAAAGAAAACAGTGGAGATGGGAAAACAGGCGATCGTTCTGATCCCGGAAATTGCACTGACATATCAGACCGTACGGTATTTTCGGAATTACTTTGGAGACCGGGTGACAATCCTGAATTCCAGATTGAGTGATGGAGAAAAATATGACCAGTTCATGCGGGCAAAGAACGGGGATGTAGATGTTGTGATCGGTCCACGTTCGGCATTATTTGCACCATTTCAGAATCTGGGGATCATTATTATAGATGAGGAACACGAATCAAGTTATAAGAGTGATTATCCGCCGAAGTATCATGCCAGAGAGACAGCAGTAAAAAGGGCGGAGCTTGAACATGCAAGTGTACTGCTTGGTTCGGCAACTCCGTCCGTTGAGAGTTATCACAAGGCACTTAACGGGACATATCGTTTGCTTGAACTGCATGAACGTGCAGGAAGCGGACAACTCGCAAAGACATCAATCGTTGACCTGAGAAAGGAATTAAAAGCAGGAAACCGATCGATCATAAGTCGGGAACTTGCAGATGATATCGCGGATCGGCTTGCCCGCAGGCAGCAGGTAATGTTGTTTATCAATAAAAGAGGATATAACAGTTTCGTGTCATGCAGAAGTTGTGGGGAGGCACTGAAATGTCCACACTGTGATGTCAGCCTGACCAGACATGGAAATAATCAGATGATCTGTCATTATTGTGGATTCCAGATGCCTCAGCCAAAAGTATGTCCTTCCTGTCATTCAGGGTTGATCGGCGGATATGGAACCGGAACTCAGAAGGTGGAGGAAGAGGTACAGAGATTGTTTCCGCAGGCGAGGATCCTTCGTATGGATAAGGATACGACAACTGCGAAGAATGCACATGAACAGATCCTGGAAAAGTTTGGAAACGGAGAAGCTGATATTCTGGTCGGAACACAGATGATCGTAAAAGGACATGATTTTGCAAATGTAACACTGGTTGGGATCATTCTTGCAGACCTTACACTGTTTCAGAATGATTACCGTGCAGGAGAACGGACTTTTGATCTGATCACCCAGGCGGCAGGAAGAGCCGGAAGAGGGGAACAGCCGGGAAAGGTTGTGATCCAGACCTATAAGCCGGAGCATTATGCGATAAAAGCAGCAGCCGGACAGGATTATTCCTATTTTTATAAAGAAGAAGAGGCATATCGGGGACTGATGAAATATCCACCGGAATGGAATATGATGGTGGTATTGATGGTAAGTTCAGATGAAGCCTTTCTGGATCAGATGGCGGAGGATATCTGTGATTATATCAGAAGCTGTTCGGTAGATGACCGGAACATGAAGATAATCGGACCGTCTGCTCCGGTAATTGCAAAAATCCGTGATATTTACAGAAGGGTTGTCTATATTAAGAATTATCGGTATAATGAGCTGGTGGTTTTAAAAGATCAGATAGAACAATATATATCAGAGAAAAAAGAAGTTCAGGATTTAAGTCTTCAATTTGACTTTAATCCTTTAAATATGTATTAAGGAGAGAACAAGAGATGGCAACAAGAAAGATAAGAATCGATGGCGACAGTATTTTAAGAAAGATATGTAAGCCTGTTACGGAGATGACTCCACGGTTATCTCAGTTGATCGATGATATGTTTGATACTATGTATGAGGCAAATGGTGTCGGGCTTGCAGCGCCACAGGTTGGAATTGTAAAGAGGATCGTTGTAATTGATATCGGAGATGAGCATCCATTGACGCTTATTAATCCTGAGATTATAGAGACGTCCGGCGAGCAGACCGGAGACGAGGGGTGTCTGAGCCTTCCGGGAAAGGTTGGACAGGTGACAAGACCGATGCATGTTGTCTGTAAAGCACTGGATCGTGATATGAATGAGATCACGGTAACAGGTGAAGGCCTTCTGGCACGGGCAATCTGCCATGAGACAGACCATCTGGAGGGTATCTTATATAAAGATAAAGTAGAAGATGGCTTATACGAGACAGAATAAAAGAATTACCAGATGACTATAAGGAGGCAGAGATAATCGTATGAATATTATATATATGGGAACCCCTGAATTTGCAGTAAAGCCTTTGCAGGCAATCGTAGATGCAGGACACAAGGTTCTTGCATGTTTTACGCAGCCGGATAAACCGAAGGGAAGAGGAAAAACACTTCAGCCAACACCTGTTAAGGAAAAGGCACTTTCCCTTGATATACCAGTTTATCAGCCGGTAAAACTCAGGGAGGAAGAAAATGTTCAGATTATCCGGGATTATCAGCCGGATGCTATCGTTGTAGCAGCCTATGGACAGATCCTTCCGGAATCTATCTTAAATATTCCACAGTACGGATGCATCAATATTCATGCGTCACTGCTTCCAAAATACAGAGGAGCAGCTCCGATTGAGTGGACGATCATTAATGGTGAGACAGAATCCGGTGTTACTACGATGTATATGGCAAAGGGATTAGATACCGGAGATATGATCGAAAAGACGGTTGTTCCGATCGCAGATACCGATACCGGAGTTACGCTTCACGATAAACTTGCAGACGCAGGTGCAGAGCTGATCCTGTCTACACTTTCAAAGCTTGAAGACCATACAGCGATACGGACACCACAGGATGATTCGTTAAGCTGTTATGCATCCATGCTGAAGAAAGAAATGGGAGAGCTTGATTTTACAAAAGATGCAGCTTCTCTGGAACGACTGATCCGTGGGTTACAGCCATGGCCGGTTGCTTATACGAAGATGAATCAGAAGACTGTACGGATCTATGAGGCTTCCGTTTGTGAACAACCGGAGGAGGCATTGGAGGATGGAACACAGATCGTTCCGGGAATGATCGTTCGTGTTACGAAGAAAAACTTTACGGTTGCATGTGGAAATGGAGCATTAATGATAAGAAAGCTTCAGCCGGAAGGCAAGAAGCCGATGGATTGTGCAGCATTTCTTGCAGGAAATAAACTTAAGACAGGTCAGATGATATATGAGTAAAACTTCAAGAGAGATCGTTCTGGATATTCTGCTTGATATTGACCGTAATGATCGATTTGCAGGGGATGCTCTAGGTGGAGCACTCCGGGCAAATCAGTTTATGAATAAAAAAGAACGTGCTTACATCAGCCGGTTGACGGAGGGTGTAACAGAGCAGAAGATCAGATTGGATTATATTCTTAATCAATTTTCAAAAACAAAAATTAAAAAATGTAAGCCGGTCATCCGCTGTATTTTACGGATGGCAGCATATGAGATTTTTTATATGGATGCAGTACCGGATGAAGCTGCCTGTAATGAATATGTGAACCTGACAGGAAAAAGAGGGTTCCGGACATTAAAAGGGTATGTAAATGGCGTGCTCCGGAGTGTATGCAGGAACAAGGCGGCAATTACTTATCCTTCCATGGAGGATGGTGTAGAATCATATTTGTCTGTGAAATATTCAGTTCCGGAGGAGCTGGTGGGATTTCTGTTAAAGGAATACAGTACAGACCAGTTAGAGCAGATTCTACAGGCAGGCGAGCAGGAGCGTGGCACAACGATCCGTGTAAATACGATGCAAACGACAACGGAGAAATTTCGGAATATTCTGATCGAAAAAGGCATAAAAGTAGAAAAAGGATATTATAATCAGACGTCCCTGATTATTTCAGGATATGATTATATCCGTACGGTTCCGGGATTCCATGAAGGCCTGTTTACGGTTCAGGATGAGAGCTCCAGCCTGCAGGTGCTTGCAGCAGGGATCAGATCGGGTGATGTGATCCTTGATGTCTGTGCAGCTCCCGGCGGAAAGACCATGTATGCGGCAGAACAGACCGGAGAACGGGGACATGTATATGCGCGTGATATCTCAGAAGAAAAGGTTGATAAGATCGATGAGAATTTGGAACGGTTAGAGCTTCATAACGTATCAACAAAGGTATGGGATGCAACGGTTCCGGATCCGGATATGATTGAGAAAGCAGATGTTGTTCTTGCAGATCTTCCCTGTTCCGGACTTGGTGTTATGGCGAGAAAAAATGATATTAAATATCATGTAACAGAGGATATGGTAAGAGAACTTGCAGCAATACAAAAGACGATTCTGGATGTCTGTGCCGTCTATGTAAAACCGGGAGGGGCACTGATCTATTCAACCTGTACGATCGACCGGATCGAGAATGAAGAAAACGTGACAGCATTTTTAAAGGCACATGAAGAGTACGAACTGGAAAGCCTTTCTGACTATATGCCGGAATGTTTAAAAAAACGTGCAGAAAAAGGGTATATCACTTTGCTGCAGGGAGTGGATCACTGCGATGGATTTTTTATTTCAAGATTGCGCAGACGGAAATAGCAGATAAGAAAATTGATGCCGGAGAGCAGAGCACTTTTCCGGTTATTCTATGGTTCAGGAAGAGAAAGATATGTTTACAGAGATAGAAGATATAAAAAAACTGGATATCCGCTCCATGATGTTTGATGAACTGGCAGTCTGGGTAAAGGCAGTCGGACAACCGGGATTCCGTGCAAAACAGATATTTGAATGGGTGCATGAAAAAGGAATTGCAGATGCGGAAGAAATGACAAATGTTCCAAAGAAACTGATCGAGGAGATTAAAAAGCAGGGCATGCATGGTGTAGAAGAGGTGACCAGACTGGTATCGAAACAGGATGGAACCAATAAATTTCTATTCCGTTTACAGGATGGAAATGTATTGGAAAGTGTGCTGATGCGGTATAAGCATGGAAACTCCGTCTGTATTTCTTCTCAGGTCGGATGCCGTATGGGATGCCGGTTCTGCGCCTCTACAATAGGCGGTCTGATTCGGAATCTGGAAGCATCAGAGATGCTTGATCAGATCTATGCGATCGAACGGATCACAGGAGAACGCGTGTCAAATATTGTTGTAATGGGAACCGGAGAGCCTCTGGATAATTATGATAATCTGATTCGTTTCATCCGGATCATCAATGACGAGCGGGGCAAAAATATCAGCCAGAGAAATATTACGGTTTCAAGCTGCGGACTGGTTCCACAAATAAAAAAACTGGCAGACGAGGAACTTTCTATTACATTTGCTTTGTCTCTTCATAGTCCGACCGATGAAGACAGAAGAAAGCTGTTGCCGATTGCAAATAAGTATTCGATCGCAGAACTGATGGAAGTATGCAGGTATTATTTTGAAAAAACAGGCAGAAGGGTAACCTTTGAATATTCATTGGTAAAGGATGAAAATGATACACCGGAGCATGCATATAAGCTGGCGGAGCTTCTAAAAAATATGCACGGACATGTGAATCTGATTCCGGTAAATCCGATCAAAGAGCGTGAGTATTGTCGTTCACTCGGTGATTCTGTTGAAAAATTCAAATATATACTTGAAAAGAAAGATATAAATGTTACAATAAGAAGAAGTATGGGCAGAGATATTGATGCTGCCTGTGGACAGCTTCGAAGAAAATATGAAGAGGCAAAAGAGACTTTTTAGACGGGAGGCATCAGATGAGATCGGATGGTAGAACAGACATCGGTAAGAAACGAGCCCAGAATCAGGACAGCATTTTCTTTTGTGATGAGCCAGTTGGACCACTGCCAAATCTGTACATAGTAGCAGACGGTATGGGGGGGCATAAAGCTGGTGATGTTGCATCAAGGACTGCGATTGAATGTGTAACAGAATATATAAAAGAAAGCACGTTGAACAATTCGGTATCCGTTCTAAAAAGAGCGATTGTTTATGCAAATGATAAGATATACAGAATGGCAAGGGAGAACGAAGATCTGAAAGGGATGGGAACGACCCTTGTGGCGGCTGTATGTGAGGAAGATGCCCTGTATGTTGCAAACATCGGGGACAGCCGGCTGTATTTTATAGATAATGATATCAGACAGGTAACTCTGGATCATTCCCTTGTGGAGGAATTGATACGATCCGGACAGTTAGACAGAAATAAAGGCAGAAATCACCCCGAAAAAAATATAATAACCAGAGCACTGGGAATATCAGATAAGGTCATGATCGATTTCTTTGAGTTAGATATGAAGGAAAATGACAGGATTTTGTTATGTTCAGATGGCTTGACCAATATGATCGAGGATGATGAGATAAAAGAAATCGTGATGGAAGACAGCGGGGATATTACAGCAGCGGTTGAAAAATTGATTGACAGAGCGAACTATTACGGAGGAAAAGATAATATCTCCGTTGTGGTTGCTGTAAAATAGTGAGAGGTGTAAACATGTTAAATCCAGGAATGATACTCAGTAATCGTTATGAGATAATAGAATTGATCGGTACGGGCGGAATGTCTGAGGTTTATAAGGCAAAATGCCATGTGCTGAACCGATATGTAGCAATAAAAGTTTTAAAGCCGGAATTCAGTTCCGATGTGAATTTTGTAACAAAATTCAGGATCGAGGCGCAGTCAGCAGCCGGATTATCCCATCCGAATATCGTAAATGTATATGATGTCGGGGAGGACAATGGCATTTACTATATCGTAATGGAACTGGTAGAGGGAATTACCTTAAAGGAATATATTCAGGAAAAGGGAAGACTGAAATCAGATGAGGCAATTAATATTGCGATCCAGATCGCACAGGGACTGGAAGTAGCCCATCAGAATCATACGATCCACAGAGATATAAAGCCACAGAATATTATTGTGTCAAAAAATGGCGGAATCAAGGTTACAGATTTTGGTATTGCAAGAGCAGCTTCTTCCAACACTATGACAGCAAATGCCATGGGAAGTGTTCATTATATTTCCCCGGAGCAGGCAAGAGGCGGCTTCAGTGATGAAAGAAGTGATATTTATTCGCTTGGTATCACTATGTATGAAATGGTAACCGGACATGTGCCATTTGAGGGAGAGAATAATGTTGCGGTTGCATTGATGCATATACAGGGTGAGATGATCTCCCCTAGAGAATATTATCCGGACATACCGACGAGTCTGGAAAAGATTATTTTGAAATGTACACAGAAGAAGGCAGAGCGCAGATATCTGACAGCAAGTGCTTTGATCGCAGATCTGAAGCGCGTGCAGGCAAATCCGGATATTGACTGTGTTGTTGTGCCTCCAATCGTGCCAAGTTCGCCAACGGTTGAAATGACCTCGGATGAAATGAAAGCAATCAAAGAAGGAAGGCAGATGAATGAGCCTGTGTTGGATGAGGAAGATTTGGAACCGGAAGAGCATCCGGAAGACACACCGATCATACCACCTTCCAAATTTGATAATCTGTTTGATGATGACGACGATGAGGAGGATGACGAGGAAGAACTCAGACAGCCGGAAGATGATGACGATGCAGAACTGGATGAGCTGGATCCAAAACTGAAAAAGATCATTATGATATCAAGTATTGCAGTTGTAGTTATCATTGCAATCCTTGTTGCATTATTGATTTCTAAGATTGCCGGTTTCAAGCTATTCTCCGGAAAGAAGGATACGACAGATACACCGACGACTACGGAAGCAACAGAAAGTACTGACGATACAGATGAGAACAGTGATGCCAGTACAGATGATGTTACTACAAGTGAACAGGCAACGATTCCAATGGTCAATGTAGTAGGTCTGTATAAAACAGCAGCAGAAGAAGAACTGAAAAAAGCAGGATTCACAAACTATACATTTGAAACAAAGAAGGACAATGACGTTCAGGAGGGCTATGTAATCAGTCAGAGCGTAGACGAAGGAACGGCGGTCTCAGCAGATGAGGAGATTGTTGTAACGGTTTCAGAAGGCAAGGAAGATAAAGAAGTTCCGAATGTCAGAGGATATTCCGATGACCAGGCAACAACCTTGCTTACCGAAGCTGGCTTTACGGTTACCCATGGTTATGAATATGACGATACAGTAGAGAAAAATTATGTAATCAGTCAGTCGCCGGAAGCAAAGACAATGCAGCCGGAGGGTTCTACTGTTAAGATCATTGTCAGCAATGGTAAAGAGGTACAGGATGTACCGGTGCCAAATCTGGTAGGTAAGACAGAGAAGGAAGCAGAATCTCTGCTGAGTGATGCAGGACTGGTTGGAAATCCAAGCCATGCAAACAGTAATGATGTAAAAGCAGGAAAGGTGATCAGCCAGGAAATTGATGCAGACAGTAAGGTAGAAGAAGGTTCAACGATCAATTATGTGATCAGTGACGGACCGGAAACAGTTTCCTATACAGTTAAATTTACAGGTGCTATCACAAATGCAGGATATGATTTTGAGGCAGCAGGTAATGTATCAGTGACCGTATCTTATACGATCGGAGATGCAACTTATAAGATATATTCCGGAGCAGCCGGAGAGGAGTCCTTCCCACTGGATATCGGCGGAGCAGATTCCATTAGCGGTTTATCAGAGGATTCCGGTACATTTACGGTTATGATCACAGATTCAGAAGGACAGGATGTAACATCAAGCTTTAACACCAGTGGTTTATCAGCATCCTTTACAAAGGAATAGGTGCAGCTATGACAGGTAAGATCATAAAAGGCATTGGTGGTTTCTACTATGTTGTCTGTGAAAACGGCATCACATATGAATGTAAAGCAAAGGGTGTCTTCCGGAATCGGAAGATTAAACCTTTGGTAGGCGATAATGTTGAGATAGAGATATTAGATGAAGAGAAGAATCTGGGCAATATTGAAGATATATTGCCCAGATTTAACTGGTTAAACAGACCTGCAGTTGCAAACGTAGATCAGACTGTAATTATTTTTGCAGTGTCTGCACCAGCACCTAACTTCAATCTGCTTGACCGCTTTCTGATCAATATGGAGCAGCATGAGGTTCCTACAGTGATCTGCTTTAATAAAGTGGATCTGGAGGGCTTTCGTCAGAGTGAAGATATATGCAGATCTTATACAAAGAGTGGCTATGAGGTATTGTTTATCAGTGCCGAAAGCGGCTATGGGATTGATGTGTTAGAAGCAGTTATAAAAGGAAAAACAACGGTATTTGCAGGACCTTCAGGTGTAGGCAAGTCATCGACACTGAATTCATTATTTCCGGATGCCAATGTGCAGACGGGAGGTTTAAGTGAAAAGATCCAGCGTGGAAAACATACAACGAGACATTCAGAGCTGATGTTTGTAGATGATGATACTTATATTATGGATACACCGGGTTTCAGTTCGTTATATACAGAAGGAATCGAGGCAGAAGATCTGAAGCTGTATTTTCCTGAGATTGCAGCATATACAGGAACCTGTAAATTTAACATGTGTAATCACATCAGTGAACCGGGATGTCTAGTAAAGAAAGCTGTCAGCGATGGCAGAATCAGTAAGATGCGGTATGATGATTATGTTATGATATACAATGAATTAAAGGAAAAGAGGAAATGGTAATGTTAAAGCTGTCCCCATCAGTATTGTCTGCGGATTTTGGACATCTGGCAGAAGATATACAGATCATAGATCAGGCAGGAAGTGAATATATTCATCTGGATGTTATGGATGGGTCCTTTGTGCCGAATATTTCATTTGGAGCACCGGTTATCAAGAGTGTTCGTCCGGTATCTGATAAGGTGTTTGATGTTCATCTTATGATTGATGAACCGGTGCGTTTCTTACAGGATTATAAGAATTGTGGAGCAGATATCGTAACAGTACATGCAGAAGCCTGCAAGCACCTTCACAGAACCATCGCAGCCATAAAAGAGCTGGGAATGAAAGCCGGAGTTGCATTAAATCCTGCAACACCATTATCGGTACTTGATTATGTATTAGAGGATGTAGATATGATTCTGATCATGTCAGTAAATCCGGGCTTTGGAGGGCAGAAGTTTATTCCATCTTCCCTTCGGAAGATTACAGAGACCAGAGCACTGTTAAACAGCCGTGGACTTCAGACAGATATTCAGGTAGACGGCGGTGTCACTCTTTCTAATGTGGCTGAGATCATTCAGGCAGGTGCAAATGTATTAGTTGCCGGATCTGCAGTATTCAAGGGAGATAAGGTTGAGAATGTAAAAGCCTTCCATAAGATTTTTTCAGAAATACAATAGAAAGTAATAAAAAGGCAGAAAGCAGATCTGCTGTCTGCCGGAACAGGTAACAGGATATATGAATCGATATTTAGTTGTTACAGGAGGAACCGTTTCAAAAAAAGTGCTTGAAACGGTTCTTTCCGATTATGATTTTCAAAAAATAATAGCATGTGATAAAGGACTTGAAATCTGTCAGGAATGTGACATACTTCCGGATCTGGTTATTGGAGATTTTGATTCGGCAAAGACAGATATTGTAGCATCATATCGGGAAAAGACAGAATTTCTGGATCTGGATACACATAAGGATTTTACAGATACCCATGTTGCGATTTCTTATATACTGGAGCAGGAGATCAGACCGGATGAAGTAATTCTGGTTGGAGCAACCGGAACCCGTATGGATCATACTCTTGCCAATATTGGCTTATTAAAGCAGTTTGCAGAGTTCGGAATATCGGCATATCTGATCGACGAGCATAACAGGATTACGATGACAGCACACCAACATATCGTGAAGCGTACCGATGCATACAGATATGTGTCACTGCTTCCATATACGGAACAGGTGACCGGTGTAACACTTCAGGGTTTTTATTATAATGCACAGGGGCTTACATTGAAGCTTGGAGAAAGCATCGGCGTCAGCAATGAACTGATTGCAGAGTGCGGTCTAATCGAATTTGAATCCGGATTATTAATTGTAATTGAAAGCCGTGATTGAGATAGAGTCATTATGTATATCTGTCTAAACGATATACAAGATCAAATAATAATAAAATGCAGTATTAAAGAATAAAAGGAAATAAAAAAGATACTCTGAAAGCAAAGGACCTGTATGATCCCGTGATCAGAGTATCTTTTTATAATGCTTATTATCAGAATAATCTTTATTTTTTCTTAGAGTCTTTCTTCTGTTTTACTTTTTCAATCTTTGTCTTCTTGATCTCTTTTAATTTAGGCTCTTTTTTTGTCTGCTGTTCGTTTTTATCTGCCTTAGCTGTGTTCAGATCCACAGATTTCGGAGCAGAAGATTTATTTGCATCTGATTGCGAGATCTTATGTTCCAGCTCTGGCAGGCTCGCCTTATACTTTTCGGTGATCGGATCAGAGTACAGAGACATGTAGTAGCAGTAGAGTGCTTTATATTCTTCGGAGGTCTTATATCCATTTGTGTAGATATGACCGTGCATTTCGTCAAAGGAATCTGTAGTTAATTTCTTTGCAATATGAAGTCCGATATTAGAACAGTGACTTCCGATACGATCCAGACTGGTCAGGATATCTACAAGAGCAAAACCACCGTCGATATCGCAGTCTCCGGTCTGTAAACGGATAACATGGTGATCTTTGATGATCTCTTTTACCTCTGTGATTGACTGAGCAAGCGGCTCGATACGGGAGACAGCCGTTAAATCATCGTTTTTGAATGCCATAAAGGTTGTATCAATGATATTGGCTGTAGCCTGTAAGAGCGTATTGATCTCCATGGTTCCCTGTGTGGAGAAGGAGATTTTTTCATCGGTGATCTTTCTGCCGACGATCAGAAGATTTTCACAGTGGTCACCGATTCGTTCCAGGTCACTGACACTGTTTAATAATTCAGATGCCAGCTTTCGTTCGGATGAATGCAGCCGCTTGGAGGTAATCTTTAACAGATATTCGTTTAACGCACTTTCACATTTATCAATGAACATCTCATTTTCCAGAAGTTTTCCAGCAGTTTCTTCATTATATTCCGATAATAACTGACTTCCAAGTTCGAAGTTTTCCTTGATGGAGTCTGTCATGGAGAACATTACCTTCTGCGCCTGGGTAAGAGCAATGTTTGGTGTATCAAGAAGCATTGGATCGAGAGATGCAAGCTCTTTGTCAATTTTGGATTCTTTATCGTCGCCGATGATCTTACCGGTCAGATCTGCGATCTTATTTGCGAATGGAAGCAGCAGGATCGCAATGATAAAGTTAAACATAAAATGTAGGTTTGCAATTACACCACGGTTGATGATCTTATCTATGAATGGGAAGGTGATAAACAACTGAAGTCCATAGATCACAACAACGAAGAAAATCGCACCGATAATATTAAATAACAGATAGGACATGGCAACACGTTTTGCCTTTTTGTTTGCACCGATACTGCCGAGCAGGATGGCGAAACATTTTCCTATATTAATACCGATAATAATAGGGATCGAAGAACCATAGGAAACAACTCCTGTTGAGGATAATGCCTGAAGGATACCGACTGAAGCAGAGGAGCTCTGGATGATCGCTGTTAAGACAAGACCAATCAGGATACCAAGGAGTGGATTACTGAAAGAAATGAACAGATTCTGGAATGCTTCAGATTCTTTTAAAGGAGCGAACACAGCTTCCATTGTATTCATACCAAGGAATAAGATACCAAGACCGACTAAGATACCGGCGATATCTTTATGTTTTTTCTTATGGGCAAACAGAATGATAAAAGCACCAATACCGATCAGAACGGGTGCAAAAGAAGAAGGTTTTAATAATTTAAGAATAAACATATCTTCGCCAAGATCACCAAGACGTAAAATCTGTGCGGTTGCGGTACTACCGACATTGGCACCAAATACAACAGGGATCGCCTGACCAAGCTTCATGATACCGGCATTTACAAAACCGATCAGCATGATTGTAGTTGCTGCAGAACTCTGAATGATCGCTGTTACACCGGTACCAAGACCAAAGCCCTTAATCGCGCCGGTTGCCTGACTCTTACCAGTCGTCAGTTTTTCAAGTATCCGTTCCAGACTTCCTCCTGCCAGATTCTTCAGGGAATCGCCCATCATGTTCATTCCAAACAGGAACAGTCCTACGCCTCCAAGTAAAGTCAGAATTGAAAAAAAGTCCACTTCCATATCCTCCTGTGAATAAAAATTACCTTCTGAATAAATGTTAAAATTATGTAATGACCATGTAAAATAAAATTTACATGCTTGGATATTATAACATAGATAGTTTTCTTGTTCTATATTTTTTATTAGGATGCTTACAAATTTGTAATAATATAATAGAAATAAAAAAGAAATATAGAAAAATTATATAAAAAGAGACTTGACACGAAGAAGCGGATAGTGAGAACATAAAGCAGTAAAAAATGATCGGAACCCGGGTGGGTTTGAAGGAGTCTTTGATATGAGCAGAAGCAAAAGAAAATATTTATTTCAGAATGATCAAAATACATTAAACGGGGCACTGCTGGCTGGAAATAATTCAATGGCAGAGATGTTGCTCTGGTCATTGGTCCTGCTGCCGCCGGCGATCGGAGTATATGGAGCCGGTGTGTGTTTTATCAATATTGGTCTGTTTGTCGGTACAACATTTGCCTGGTTGTTTCTGGTAAAGCGGCTCCGTTCTTATCGGGATCTTCCCCAGAAGACCATCGGAAGTATGTGGGAATTTTTATATGACAGATACCGGTCGGTTATATTAAAGGACAGCTTTCTTGTTGTATGGCTGCTGATCCTTCTGTCTATGACTGCAGCATTGCTGGAATATGGGAGTAAGGTGATCAGCAAGACGGTTGGCATGGAATATCACTGGGTTGCCGTAGGAATCGTGGTGAGCTTAAGCATTTATATGTGTATACTCGGAAATAAAGTAAGAAGTGTAATAAGGAGTATCTTCTATATAATATTGCTGTTTGTATTCTTTGTGCTGGTCATCAGTTTGTTTATGGTAAATAAACCATCGGAGCTTCTCGATATTTATGGAAAGCTGCATATGAAGGGCGGAACTAGTGTATATCTGAATATTCTGTATTATAACGGCACACAGACCGGTGTTACATATATTATATCCATGGTCGGTATGGGACTTGGCTGTCTTGGACTTCCATTTTTATTTAATGGAGCATTTGAAGCAAAGGACAGTCATGAGCTGGATCGTGGACGGGTGTTGTCAATCCTGTATACAGGCGTGATGATTGTTGTGATCAGTGTCTGGTCATTGTTAAATGCAGTATGTATCTATCCGTTAAAGGTGACGCTTGATTCTGGAATTGACGAACTGCTCCGGACTTATATTGCAGCCTTATGTCATAAGCTGGAAGTTCCGACAGAGATCCGATATGTTATACTTGGAGTTTTGGTTATTACGCTGTTGTGTCTGACCGAGCGTATATTTGCAATGAGTATGGAAGTAGCTCGGGGACTTCTGCCAAAAATGAAATGGATCAGGAATGAAAAACAGCAGAATGTGGCAGATATAGGCCTGCTGGTTATTCTTTCAGGCGCATTACTGGTGATCGTCGGTATATGGAAGCCGGAGTATCAGAAACTGATCACGGTTTCATGGGAGTATGCATCTGCAATGGCAGCTCCATGTATATTGGCAGTTGTCTGGCGAGCAGCAAGCAGACCGGGAATTTTTGCAGGACTGTTTACAGGGCTTGCGGTTTGTTCTGTCTGGTATTTTGTACCGATGATAGAAGGAAATACACTGGCGGTATCAACAGAACTGAGTGCGGGAACTGCGTCCTTTGTATTTGCTTTGGCGGTAACGATCATTGTCAGTATGTTTACGCATAAGAAAAATGAAGCGGAAAAGAAATTGTTTGACCAGATAAAGCTGGATCAGAGATAGAAAATGGAGATGCATGATGCTGTTCAAGATCATATGTGTTGGAAAGATAAAAGAAGAATATTATAGCAGTCAGATACAGGAACTCTGTAAACAGATCAACAAAAAGAATCGGGTAGAGATCATTCAGAGTGAGGATGAGAAAATACCGAAGAATGCATCCGATGCTGTAAAGCAGAAGATCATTGAAACAGAAAGCAGAAACAGTCTTGCAAGTATCGGCAAAAATGATTTTGTGATCGCTCTTTGCATAGAAGGTAAAAAATATACAACCGAACAATTTGCGGCAATCATACGTCAGGCAGAAGAGCGGGAATATGAAGCAGTATCCTTTCTGATCGGTGGTTCTCTGGGAACTTCAAACGAACTTATCAGACGTGCAGATGTGAAAATGAGTTTTTCGGATATGACATTCCCGCATCAGTTGATGCGTGTCATGTTGCTTGACCAGATCCGTATTATTTGTGATAAGTAATGTTGTTATTGATGGTATAGGCACGATAGAGCTGTTCCGTAAAGGCAATCAGGCAGATCTCGTTAGATAATGTCATACTGGAAACAGAAAAGATCTGATCGGATAAAATCGGCAGATCATCCGGAGAAAATCCAATAAAATAACTGATTTTTGAATATCCGCCCAGGGCATAGTCAGAGATCATTCGGGCAAAGGCTTCGGAAGAGATCGTGTGCTTGCCTGTCTGGTCAGGGGTGATCAGGATATTGATAGCGCTGCCTGCAAAGGCAGCTTTTTTTTTGTCTGCACAGCAGACTGTAGCTTTACAGAAAGGTGACAGCCGCTTGATATATTCATGAACAGCCGCTTTTATATTTGGTGCCAGATTTTTTTCTTTTATATAGATCGTATAATTCATGCCAAAACTCCGAAATTTAATAAAAAAGATGCATTTATGATTGATTATTATAATACAATCGCACCGTCAATTACAATAGAATCGCATTTTTTCGGGTAAACTACTGGACAAAGAGGTGAAACTACTATATATTATCAACTTGATCATTACAAATTGAAGATAAACGTGGAGATAACAAGATGAAGAAGATAATAGCACTTGATATTGATGGTACATTGACTAATTCGAAAAAAGAGATCACAAAGCCTACACTGGATAAGATCATGGAGATCCAGAAAAAAGGACATGTTGTGGCAATTGCATCCGGACGGCCGCTGCCTGGAATCCGGAAGATTGCGGATGAACTGGAACTGAATCAGTATGGTGGATATGTGCTGGCATTCAATGGCGGACGTATCGTGAATTACAAAACAGGTGAGATCGCATATCAGGCATGTGTAGATAATGAGATCGCAAGAAAAATATATGATTACTGTGTTGAGAAAAAGATTGGGATGGTGACTTATAAGGATGACGTCGTTGTAACAGGAACCCCGGTTGATGATTATATGAGTCTTGAGGCAAGGATCAATCGTATGGAGATCGTACAGGTGGAGGATTTTCGTTCCTTTATTGACTTCCCGATCAATAAGTGCCTGCTGACAGCAGAACCGGATGTTGCAGAACAGGTGGAGCAGGAGCTGGTAGCCCTGTATGGAGATTCGGTTACTGTTTTCCGTTCCGAGCCTTTCTTTGTTGAGATCATGCCAAAGGGTGTGCATAAGGCAACATCCCTTGAAAAGCTTCTGGAATATCTGCACATGGATGTAAAGAATCTGGTTGCCTGCGGAGATGGATATAACGATCTGACGATGATCGAATATGCGGGTGTCGGTGTGGCGATGGCAAATGCACAGGAGATCGTAAAGGAACATGCAGATTATGTAACACTCTCAAATGACGAAGATGGTCTGGTTCCGGTTATTGACAAATTTATCCTGGGCGAATAAAGAAGACAGTCCGGCGTAAATGTTATATTTTTATGAACAGGTTGAATTTGAATATTATTTGTAGTAGAATACACCTTGTTTGTTCGTGGAAAATTGACATTTTGTACGAAAAATAGTTCTGTTGAGATGAAACATATACACAAACGTATAGGAGAATGAATAATGAGCGATAATATTTTTAGCGATGAAGATTTCGACGATTATGATGATATGGAAGATACAGCAGCAAAGCGGGCACAGAAAAAATCTGCTGAGCGCAGATCTTCCGGAAAAAAGAAGAAAAAGAGTAAAAACAAACCATGGATCATTGCACTTATAGCAGAAATATTGGTGATCATTCTTGGAGGTGTCCTTTTTGTAAATGCTTATATCAATTCAGCATTTAATAAAATGAATTTTGAAGAGTTAAAAGACGTTAAGGTGAATGATGACCTTGCAGAAGAAACCGTAAAGAAGATGACCGGTTATACAACGATCGCATTATTCGGTGTAGATAGCCGTGATATTGATATGGTAGAAAGCGGAGCACGATCCGATGCAATCATCATTGTAAGCATTAACAATGATACACAGGAGGTTAAGATGTCTTCTGTATATCGTGACACATATTTGGAGCTTGCAAATGATTCCAAGAGCTATGAGAAGGCCACACATGCTTATGCTTATGGCGGAGCTTCAGAGGCGATCAATACATTGAACAAGAACCTTGACCTGAATATTACAGCTTATGTAACTGTAAACTTCAAGGCATTGACAGAAGCAATCGATGCACTTGGCGGTCTTGATATCGAATTGAAGTCCAGCGAGCTTGACAAGCTGAATCAGTGTATCGATGAACAGCAGAGAGTCAATGGCATCCCGTCTACGTATGTATATGATACAGGTGTTGTACATCTCGATGGTGTTCAGGCTACCGCATATGCAAGAATCCGAAGTACAGACCAGGGTGATATCACCAGAGCATGGAGACAGAGAAAGGTTATCAGCCTTATGATCGAAAAGGCAAAGAGTGCCGGAATCTCCAAGTTAAATGACTGTCTGAATGTAGTTGTAGATGATATCAGCTCCAGCCTTACAAAGAAAGAGATTATGGATCTTGCAACGAACTGCTTCAATTACAAACTGGAATCCTCAACCGGTTTTCCATTTACATGGTCAACACCAACACTTGGAAGTAAGGGAAGTCTGGTTGTAGCAGGAGATCTGGAGAACAATGTAGTTGTTCTTCACAGATATCTGTTTAACGATTATGATTATGTTCCATCCCAGACAGTTAAAAATATCAGTGCAAATATTATCAACGATACAGGATATTATAACCAGATCGATCTGGATACGTTTACAGTAGAAGATGATCCGGATTCAATCGTTAATAAATAGTATATAGAAACATATCAGAAACGAAAGAACATCATGAAACCAGTCAGATTTTGTGGTGTTCTTTTTGTTATGGAGAACAGATCCGGAGCTACGATAATTTGAATAAAATCTTTCCAACTTCCTGTTTGAAATATAGTTATATTGTGCTATACTAGGATAGAAAAATTTTGAGAAAACATAAGAGGTTACAATTATGGAAATGAACAGAGTGTTATTGAAACTTAGTGGAGAAGCACTTGCCGGAGAAAAAAAGCATGGCTTTGATGAAAAGACTGTATATGATGTTGCCGGACAGGTGAAGAAGATCCTGGATAAAGGAATCCAGCTTTGTGTAGTAATCGGTGGTGGTAATTTCTGGCGTGGCAGAACCTCAGAAAATATGGATCGTGTAAAAGCAGATTCAATCGGCATGCTTGCAACTGTTATGAACTGTATCTATACCGCAGATGCTTTTCGTGTATTTGGAATCAAATCACATATCATGACACCATTTGCATGTGGAACAATGACAGAGCTGTTCAACCGTGATAAAGCTGTAGAATATATGGAGCAGGGAGAAGTTGTTTTCTTTGCCGGAGGAATCGGACATCCGTATTTCTCAACAGATATGGCAACTGTTCTTATGGCGGTTGAAGTAAAGGCAGATGTAGTCTTATCTGCAAAAGCAATTGACGGCGTATATGACAGTGACCCTAAGACAAATCCAAATGCAAAGAAATATGACAGCATGCAGATGAAAGACATTGTTGATAATAAGCTTGGAGTTATCGATCTTGCATCTGCAGTTCTTGCAATGGAAAACAAAATGCCGATGATGTTATTCGGCTTAAATGGTGAAGACAGTATTGTAAAGGCCGTTACCGGTGGCTTTACAGGAACATATGTGAACGTATAAATAAACAGGAGGAACAAAGATATGTTGACACAGTACGAAGAGAAAATGACGAAGACAGTTGAAAACCTGGAAGGGGAATATGCTACGATCCGTGCAGGACGTGCCAACCCTAACATTTTAAATAAGATCAAGGTAGAATATTATGGTGTACCGACACCGATGCAGCAGCTTGCAAATATCACTGTACCGGAAGCAAGAACGCTGATGATTGCACCATGGGAGCCATCACTGGTAAAGGCGATCGAGAAGGCGATCCTGAATTCAGATCTTGGGCTGACACCAAACAATGACGGTAAGAACATCATCCTGAATTTCCCTGAACTGACAGAGGAAAGAAGAAAAGAGATCGTTAAGGATATTAAGAAAAAAGGTGAGAATGCAAAAGTTGCTATCCGTAATATCAGAAGAGATGCAAATGACGCAATCAAGAAGATGGAGAAAGCCGGAGATATATCAGAGGATGAATTAAAGACAAACGAGGATAAGATCCAGAAGATGACAGACAAATATGTTGGTCTGATCGATAAGGCTATTGAGAAGAAATCAACAGAGATCTTAACTGTTTAATTTGGAGTAAGTATGAATAAAGAAATAAATGGAGAAATGATCAATATTCCGGAGCATGTTGCGATCATCATGGATGGAAACGGAAGATGGGCGAAGAAACGACTGATGCCAAGAACCTATGGACATTCAGAGGGCGCAAAGGCAATCGAGCGAACATGCGAGAATGCAGATGAACTTGGTATTAAATACCTGACTGTATACGCATTTTCTACCGAGAACTGGAAACGTTCAGTAGAGGAAGTATCTACAATCATGAATATTTTCCGTAAGTATCTGGTTGACAGCATCGAGCGATCCAACCGGAATAACATGCGCGTAAGGATCATTGGTAAGCGTGAGGACCTTCCGAAGGATATCGTAGAGAAGATGGATAATCTGGAGAAAGCTACAGCAAATAATACAGGACTTCAGTTTTCTGTAGCAATTAACTATGGCGGACGGGATGAGATCACAAGAGCGGTCAGACAGATTGCATCCGACTGTATGGCTGGAAAGTTATCACCGGATGCGGTTACAGAGGATACAGTCAGTGCCTACCTTGATACAAAGGAACTGACGGATCCGGATCTGTTGATTCGTACCAGCGGAGAGCTTCGGACATCGAATTTTCTTCCATGGCAGATCGCATATTCAGAATTTTATTTTACGGATGTGTTATGGCCGGACTTTGATATGGACGAGCTGGTTAATGCATGTCGGTATTACAGTCATAGAGACCGTCGGTATGGCGGGGTAAAATAAAGAGGAAATAATATGTTTAAACAACGGGCAATCAGTGCAGTGATCCTGGTGATCATTGCAGCAATCACACTTTATTTTGGCGGAGCACTTACATGTCTGGTAATGTGTGCGGTTTCGCTGATCGGTGTGATGGAGTTACTTCGTATATATGGGCTGAACAAGAAAGGACTTGGATATGCAGCTTACGGTGCAACGGTTTTTTATTATGCATTGTTGTATTTTGACCTGCATCAGTTTATATTACCGTTGATCGCGGTCTATATGCTGGTCATCCTTGCAATCTATGTGCTCACATATCCGAATTACAAAGATAAAGAGATCATGGCGGCATTTTTTGCATTTGTATATGTAGGTGTAATGTTGTCGTATGTGTATCTCATACGAGATATGAAACATGGACTGATTCTTGTTCTGCTGATCTTTGTCAGCTCCTGGGGTAATGATACCTGTGCCTATCTGGTCGGACGCGCGATCGGTAAGCACAAGATGTCACCGATCTTAAGTCCGAAGAAGAGTATCGAGGGTCTGATCGGCGGAATCGTTGGAGCAGGAATATTAGGTGTTGTATTTGGTTTGATTTATAATCATTTCATGCAGGTTGCACATTCTGTATGGATATTTGCATTGATCGGAGCTGTATGTGCGCTGCCTGCAGTTATCGGGGATCTGGCGGCTTCTGCAATCAAGAGAAATAATGATATCAAAGATTATGGCAAGTTGATACCGGGGCATGGCGGAATCCTTGACCGGTTTGACAGCATTATATTTACAGCACCAATTATGTATTATCTTATATTATATTTGTTGTAATCAGAAAAAGCAGTGTGGGAGAGCGTACAGATGAACTGTGCTCATAATTACGCTGCTTTTCCTTTATGTCGCATTGGAAATAGTGCAGACAGATAAAAAATGTTAGATACAGATGTTTGAAATGGGTAAAGGAGAACAAATATGAAACATGTAGCTATCATTGGATCCACAGGATCTATAGGAACACAGACACTTGAGATCGCAAGATGGAATCAGGATATAAAAATCTGTGCTTTATCAGCAGGAAGAAACATAGACTTATTAGAGAAGCAGGCGAGAGAGTTCCGACCGGAAATCGTTGGTCTGTGGGATGAGAAGCTGGCAGATGAATTAAAAGATCGTCTGAAGGATATGGATATCCGTGTCGTATCAGGCATGGATGGGCTGATCGAGATTGCAGAATACAAGACATCGGATATATTAGTTACCGCTATTGTAGGAATGATCGGTATCCGCCCGACTGTGGCAGCGATTAAAGCGGGAAAAGACATTGCCCTTGCAAATAAAGAAACTCTGGTTACAGCGGGACATATCATTATGCCGCTTGCAAAGGAAAAAGGAGTATCGATCCTTCCGGTTGACAGTGAACATTCGGCAATCTTCCAGTCATTGCAGGGAAATACACATGATTCCATTAAAAAAATTCTGTTGACAGCATCCGGTGGACCATTTCGTGGCAAGAGCAGAGAGTTTTTAAAGCATGTGAAATTAGAGGACGCATTAAAGCATCCAAACTGGAGCATGGGAAGAAAGATCACCATTGATTCAGCAACGATGGTAAATAAAGGTCTGGAAGTTATTGAAGCAAAATGGTTATTTGATGTAGCGCCGGAAAATATTCAGGTTGTGATCCAGCCGCAGAGTATCATTCATTCAATGGTAGAATATAAAGATGGAGCAGTGATCGCACAGCTCGGTACGCCGGATATGAAGCTGCCGATCCAGTATGCGCTGTTCTATCCGGAACGAAGATACATGCCGGGAGATCGTCTTGACTTTACGAAGCTTTCATCGATTGTGATCGAGACACCGGATATGGATACCTTTCTTGGGTTACGATACGCATATGAGGCAATCGGAATCGGTGGTTCGATGCCTACAGTATTCAATGCAGCAAATGAATATGCAGTAAAGCAGTTCTTAGACAGAAAAATCGATTTTCTTGATATCTATGATATCATCCGTGCATCCATGGATCATCATAAATTGATTGAAAATCCTGATATAGATGAGATTCTTGCAACCGAGCAGGAAGTATATGAATTTATTGAAAGTGGGTGTTAGTTTTTGAATATCATATTGATCATACTTGTTTTTGGTGTCATCATTTTCTTTCATGAGCTGGGACATTTTATTGTAGCAAAGATCAATCATATCACAGTAAAAGAGTTTTCGATGGGATTCGGACCGAAGCTGTTTCAGTTTCATAAGAAAGAAACACAGTATACGCTGCGGCTGATTCCACTTGGCGGCTATTGTATGATGCTCAGCGAAGATGATGAAGAAAACGAAAATGATGAGAATTCCTTTGAGAAGAAATCCATCTGGGCAAGAATGGCGGTTGTACTTGCAGGACCTGCCATGAACTTTGTGATCGCATTTTTATTTTCCATGGTGATCATTCATTTCTGTGGAAGTGATCCTGCGATCATAGGAGCAGTATACAATAAAGATAATATTGAAAAATACCAGATCGAAAATGCCGAGGAATATTTTAATGGTGTATATCCGGCAGAAGAAGCCGGGATATCAGATGGCGATCGGGTATTAAAGATTGAGGGAAGTACAGTTAAAAATTTCCGTGAGTTACAGATCTATCTTCAGATTTATGGAGATGGTTCACCGATCGATCTGACACTTGAGAAAGAAGACGGAACGATCTATGATACGACGGTACATCCGGCAAAGACACCGGATGGCTATAAGATCGGAATAATGAGTGTCGGTTATCAGCTCCCGAAGAACTTCGGAGAGCTTTGTAAATATTCTGCTTATGAGACCAGATACTGGGTAAAAGCAACCTTCTTAAGCCTGAAGCTGATCGTTACCCGTCAGGTAAGTTCGGATGAAGTATCCGGTCCGGTCGGAGTGGCGAAGAACATGAACGATACCTTCAATGAGGCAGCAAAGAGCAGTGTGCTCGATCTGTTCTTAAACTGGATGAATTATATCGTACTGCTGTCGGCAAACCTTGGCGTTATGAACCTGCTGCCGATACCGGGCTTGGATGGAGGACGATTTATCTTCCTGTTAATTGAAGCAGTAACGAGAAAGAAGGTTCCGAAGGATAAGGAGAATATCGTGACACTGATCGGATTTGTTCTGGTTATGCTGTTGATGGTTGTGATATTATTTAACGATATCAAGAATGTATTCTTTCATTAGATGAACAGGAGTTAATATGTACAGAGATCATACAAAAGTTATAAAGATAGGAGACCGGGTGATCGGTGGTGGAAATCCGATCCTGATCCAGTCGATGACAAATACAAAAACCAGTGATATAGATGCTACAGTTGCACAGATCTTAAAACTTGAAAAGGCAGGCTGTGACATCATCAGAAGCACTGTAAATGATGATGCGGCAGCGGCGGCAATCCCTGCGATCAAGAAACAGATCCATATTCCGCTGGTTGCAGACATTCATTTTGATTACCGTCTGGCGATTGCAGCGGCTGAGGCGGGAGCAGATAAGATCCGTATCAATCCGGGTAATATCGGTGGTAAGGATAAGCTGGCACAGGTAGTAGCGGTATGTAAGGAACGGAATATACCGATCCGTGTTGGTGTAAACAGCGGTTCCCTTGAAAAAGAATTAGTTGAAAAATACCACGGCGTGACAGCGGAAGGAATCGTTGAGAGTGCGTTGGATAAGGTTCATATGATCGAAGACTGCGGATATGACAATATGGTCATCAGTATTAAATCTTCCGATGTTATGATGTGTGTAAAAGCACATGAGCTGATCGCAGATCAGACGAATTATCCGCTGCATGTGGGTATCACGGAATCCGGTACGGTTATGAGCGGTAATATCAAATCCTCTGTAGGACTTGGTATTATCCTGCATGAGGGAATCGGAGATACGATCCGTGTATCCTTAACAGGGGATCCGGTCAATGAGATCATGACAGCAAAGATGATCTTAAAGACGCTTGGACTCCGTACAGGTGGAATCGAACTTGTGTCCTGTCCAACATGTGGAAGAACGGAGATTGATCTGATCGGACTGGCAGAACAGGTAGAAAAGCTGGTTGCCGATTATGATCATCTGAATATCAAGGTTGCTGTTATGGGCTGTGTTGTAAACGGACCGGGTGAAGCCAAGGAAGCAGATCTTGGAATTGCGGGCGGAAAAGGCTGCGGTATCTTGATCAAAAAAGGCCAGATCATAAAGAAAATCGACGAGAAAGATATATTATCAACATTAAAGTACGAGTTAGATAACTGGAGTGAATAGAACGTGCCGGTAGAAGCAAAATTATTTTTTGAAGTATTTCCTGAACTGAATATGGATAAAGAGCTGTCTTCCCTGTTTGAGGATACGATGATCGAAAAGGTGGTAATGAAGCAGGCAGAACGCCAGCTTATTATCAGCCTGCTGTCGAAGCACCTGATCAGCCGTCCGAAGATTGTACAGGTGGAAGATATCATTTGCGGACATTTATTTCGTGGACGTGGTTATAAGGTCATTATTGATGACCGTTATGAGCTGTCTTCCCAGTACAATACCAGAACCTTAACAGAGGTATATAAGGACAGTATCTTGTATGATGTCGAGAAGATCAGTCATGTTGGATATCGTTTATTAAAGCGGGCAGAATGGTATTATTCAGATGATATTATCACGCTTGCGATGGAAGACAGTAAGCTTTCAAAGAGCCATTCGATCGGGATCAAAAAGTATCTGGAGGAGACCTATAAGAAACGGTTCGGTATGGATATCAAGGTCGGTTTTGATTATACGGAATCTGATAAAGAGATGCTCCGCCGTGCAAATGAACAGAAGATGAAGCTTGAGATTGAGGCAATCTTAAGTAATGTACATGAGGATGCGGATCTGACCTTGGATGGTAAATCAGTAGATAAAAAGAAGCTGGTCGGAGAAGGCAAGAAGGATGCTCCGGCTGAAAAGAAAGCACCTGCACAGGACGAAAAGTTGAAGGAGACATTTGCCGCCAGAAGGAAGAAATATACCTCGAATGATCCGGATGTATTCTATGGCAGAGACTGCGAAGGGGAACTGGTAAAGATTTCTACATTAGTAGATGGTATCGGTGAAGTCTGTATTCATGGCCAGTTGATCAAGATGGAAGAAAAGGTTCTCCGAAATGGTAAGACTTTATTCATCTGCAATATTACGGATTTTGAAGATACGATCGCATTTAAGATATTTGCATCAGAGGATGATGTGCCGGTTTATAAGGATGAGTTAAAAGAAGGAAGCTTCTATCGGTTAAAGGGTGTGCCGTTATACGATACTTTTTCCAAGGAGTTAAATATTGCATCTGTGCGTGGTATCAAGCATATACCGGATTTCCGTGTGCCAAGAGTTGACACATCGCTTGAAAAACGTGTGGAATTACATATGCATACGGTTATGAGCGAGATGGACAGTGTTGTTGATATCGAGAAGATCGTGAAACGTGCAAATGACTGGGGACACCCGGCGATTGCAATCACGGATCACGGCGTTGCACAGGCATTCCCGATTGCAGCACATGCAAAGGGTATGAAGGATGGCTTTAAACTGATCTTTGGCTGTGAGGGATATTTTGTCGATGACCTGAAGAATCTGGTTATCAATCCCAAAGGACAGGATTTGAATACAGAATATATCGTATTCGATATCGAGACGACCGGTCTTAGTCAGAAGAAGAATAAGATCATAGAGATCGGAGCTGTAAAGGTAAAAGATGGAGAGGAGATCGATCGTTTCTCGGAATTTATCAATCCGGAAGAACCGATCCCTTATAGTATAGAGCAGTTGACTTCCATTACAGATGAGATGGTTATGCATGCACCGACCGTCGACGTGATCCTGCCGAAGTTTTTGGAATTCTGTGGTGATGATATCGTTGTTGCACATAATGCAGCATTTGATACCGGATTCATCAAGAAAAATGCCAAAGATCTTGGAATGAAATTCGATAATACGATCATGGATACCATGACACTCAGCCATGTGTTATTGCCGGAGCTTGGTAAGTTTACACTGGATCGTGTCTGTAAGGCGTTAAATGTAAAAAATGAACATCATCACCGTGCTGTTGATGATGCAAATGCAACCGCAAAAATTTTCGTAAAATTATATGAGATGTTAGTGGAACGTGGCGTAAAGACGGTGGAGGATGTAAATGAATTAGGTTCTGCATCGGATGATACGATCAAAAAAGGCAGAACATATCATGGCATCATTCTGGCAAAAAATGAGATCGGACGTGTGAATCTGTATCGTCTGATTTCTGAAGCGCATGTCAGATACTTCAACCGCAGACCGCGTATGCCTATGAGCATGATCAATAAATACAGAGAAGGCCTGATCTTAGGTTCTGCCTGTGAAGCAGGTGAGCTGTTCCGTGCGGTCGTAGATGATGCACCGGATGAAGAAATTGCAAGACTTGTTAATTTCTTTGATTATCTGGAGATACAGCCGATCGGAAATAACGAGTTTATGACCAGAAAGAAGGAGAATCCTTGTACGATCGAGGATCTTCAGAATTATAATAAGCGTATTGTGGAGCTTGGACGATTATTTAATAAGCCGGTTGTTGCAACCTGTGATGTCCATTTCCTTGATCCGGAAGACAGTATCTATCGTGCAATCATCATGAAAAGTAAAGGCTTTGAGGATGCAGTTAATCAGCCTCCGCTTTATTTCAGAACGACGGAAGAAATGTTGGCGGAATTCGAATATCTGGGAAGTGAGAAAGCCAGAGAGGTTGTTATCACGAATACAAATCTGATCGCGGATATGGTGGAATATATGGACCCGGTTCGACCGGATAAAGCACCGCCTATCATCGAGAATTCCGATGAGACACTTACGAATATCTGTTATGAAAAGGCTCATAAGATCTATGGACCGGATCTGCCGGAGGTCGTTGTAGAACGACTGGAACGTGAGTTACATTCCATTATATCAAATGGATTTGCCGTTATGTATATCATTGCACAGAAGCTTGTGTGGGATTCCAACGATCATGGCTATCTGGTTGGTTCCAGAGGATCTGTAGGTTCTTCCTTCGTAGCAACGATGGCAGGTATCACAGAGGTAAATCCGTTGTCGGCACATTATATTTGTCCGGAGTGTCATTTTGTTGATTTTGATTCCGAGCTTGTAAAATCATATTCCGGTATGTCGGGATGTGATATGCCGGATCGTGACTGCCCTCGATGCGGTCATCCACTGATCAAAGAGGGACACGATATCCCATTTGAAACCTTCCTTGGATTCAAAGGAGATAAGGAGCCGGATATCGACCTGAACTTCTCCGGTGAATATCAGTCATGTGCACATGCTTACACAGAAGTGTTATTCGGTAAGGGTAAGGCATTCCGTGCAGGAACTGTAACAACGGTAGCAGATAAGACAGCGTATGGTTATGTATATAATTACTTCAAAGATCTTGCAAAGGATGAAGCGAGAGCAGAAGCTACGGCAATGGGAGATCTGACCCAGAAGGAGATCGAGAAATATGTCGATGAAAAGGCTATCGTCACGAAACGAAGCTGTGAGATGGAACGTCTGGCAATCGGATGTACCGGCGTTAAGCGTTCGACCGGACAGCATCCGGGTGGTATGATCGTTCTTCCAAGGCATGAGGAGATCTATTCCTTCACACCGATCCAGAAGCCGGCAAATGATATGACGACGGATGTCGTAACATCTCATTTCGAGTACCATTCGATCGATCATAACCTGTTGAAGCTTGATATTCTCGGTCATGATGATCCTACGATGATCCGAAGACTGGAGGATCTGACCGGTCTTGATGCAACCACGATCCGGTTAGATGATCCTGATGTTATGGCGTTGTTCCATGGAACAGAAAGTCTTCATATTACACCGGAGGATATCAATGGCATTCCGCTTGGCAGTCTGGGTGTGCCGGAGTTCGGTACGGATTTCGCCATGCAGATGTTAATTGATGCAAATCCACAGAACTTCTCGGATCTGGTGCGAATCGCAGGTCTGGCGCATGGTACGGATGTATGGCTTGGAAATGCACAGGAGCTGATCAAATCCGGTCAGTGTACGATCTCGACCGCAATCTGTTGTCGAGATGATATCATGGTATATCTGATCCATATGGGCCTGGAATCCGGTACAGCATTCCAGATCATGGAGAATGTCCGAAAAGGTAACGTAGCTAAAGGCAAATGTGCAAAATGGGAAGAATGGAAAGAGGACATGAAGGCACATGGTGTACCGGACTGGTATATCTGGTCGTGCCAGAAGATCAAGTACATGTTCCCGAAAGCCCATGCGGCGGCTTACGTTATGATGGCGTGGAGAATTGCATATTTTAAGGTGAATTATCCGCTTCAGTATTATGCAGCGTTTTTCAGTATCCGTGCATCAGCCTTCAGTTATGAGATGATGTGCTTTGGAAAAGAAAAGGTACTGTATCATATCAATATGATACAGAGTATTGATAAGAATAAACGAACCGCAAAGGATGAAGATAAGTTAAAGGATCTTAAGCTGGTTCTTGAGATGTATGCGAGAGGTTTTGAGTTCATGCCGATCGATATCTATGTGGCGGATGATATCCGTTTTCAGGTAATAGACGGTAAGATCATGCCGTCACTGGCTTCCATTGAAGGAATGGGAGAGAAGGCTGCAAAGCAGTTGAAGGATGCAGCCGGCAAAGGCAAATTTATCTCAAAGGAAGATCTGCAGGCTCATTCTAAAATTGGAAAGAGTGCGATCGACAAGCTGTCAGAGCTTGGCATCTTAGACGGTATGCCGGATACCAACCAGCTTACCTTTGACTTTGTATAGACGGGCAGACCCGCTGCATAGATCTTCCTTATATCATTTGTTACGCAGAACGTTTGCACTCTGTTTCTTACGTAGTGGTACTAAACTCGCTCCGTATAAAGGAGCTCGTTAAGGACCAACGTAAGAAAAGGTCTGCTTCACAAAGATATAAGGAAGATCTATGCAGCAGCCCTGTATCCCTTTCATTACGCAAAACACTTGCGTTCTGTTTTTCACGTAGCGGTACTAAGCTCACTGCTTACAGCAGTTTGCCAAGTACCGACGTGAAAAAAGGTTTGCTGCATGAAAGAATACAGAATCAGGATTTGGCAGATAAAAGGTATTGTTTCTGTCTATGATAAAATTAATGCAAAAATATGCTAAGTTGTATTTAGATATAAGGAAGATCTATGTAGCAGCCCTGTATCCCTTTCATTACCAAAACACTTGCGTATTTGATTGACAATGCCCTTATTACAAGCTAAAATATGGTCAGTACAAAAAAATGTAAATTTACTGAAAAAAAAGCTTGCATTTTATCGTAGCTTCTGGTATATTAAACAAGTCGCTAAGATATATGGTTCATTGGTCAAGCGGTTAAGACGTCGCCCTCTCACGGCGAAAACAGGGGTTCGATTCCCCTATGAACTGCTATTTGATAACCTGGAAGTTTTTTCCAGGTTTTTTCTTTTTTATGCATAATCTATAACGCATGATAAAACTGCTTTGAATGAAAGACAGGCGAAAATAAAAACTATATTTATTGGAGGATTCCCATGAAGATTTTTAATACTCTTACAAGAACAAAAGAAGAATTTGTACCGATCAATGAAGGTAAAGTAGGAATCTATGTCTGCGGACCTACCGTATATGATTATATCCACATCGGAAACGCAAGACCAATGATCGTATTTGACACATTGAGACGGTATCTCACATATAAGGGATACGATGTAAATTACGTATCCAATTTTACAGATGTTGATGATAAGATCATCAAACGTGCAAATGAAGAAGGTGTTGATTCCAAGGTGATCTCTGAGCGTTTCATTGCAGAGACAAAGAAGGATATGGCAGCGATGAATGTACAGGAAGCTACGACACATCCAAAGGCTACCGAAGAGATTCCGGATATGATCGAGATGATCAAGACACTGATTGAAAAAGGACATGCATATGAAGTAAATGGCACTGTATATTTCCGAACCAGAAGCTTTGCAGACTATGGTAAATTATCTCATAAGAATATTGATGATCTGGAATCCGGACACAGAGCAGAGAATCATCAGCTTAAGGTTTCCGGTCAGGATGAGAAGGAAGATCCGTTGGATTTCGTTCTCTGGAAGCCAAAGAAAGAGGGAGAACCGTTCTGGGAGTCACCATGGGGTGAAGGAAGACCGGGCTGGCATCTGGAATGTTCTGTTATGTCTAAGAAATATATCGGTGATATCATTGATATCCATGCAGGTGGTGAGGATCTGATCTTCCCACACCACGAAAATGAGATTGCACAGAGTGAAGCAGCAAATGATAAGGAATTTGCAAGATACTGGATGCATAACGGTTTCTTAAAGATCAACAATGAGAAGATGTCCAAGTCACTTGGCAACTTCTTTACAGTAAGAGAGATCGCAGACAAATATCCACTTCAGGTTATCCGTTTCTTTATGCTGTCTGCTCACTACAGAAGTCCATTGAACTTCTCGGCTGATCTGGTAGAGGCATCCAAGAATGGTCTGGAACGTATCCTGACTGCTGTTGACAAGTTAAAGTCACTTGCGCCGGCAGATGTGGAGGGTTCCGATGTTTCTGTCGAGGCAGAATTAGAGGGATATACGAAACGATTTGAAGCAGCTATGGACGATGATCTGAATACAGCAGATGCGATCTCAGTTATCTTTGAATTAGTAAAATATACAAATATCAATATTTCAAATGATACACCAAAGAAAACAGTAGATCTGGCAATCCGGACGATTGAGAAGCTGTGTGATATTCTTGGTATCATTACAGAGCGGGAAGAAGAACTGTTAGATTCTGATATCGAGGCTTTGATCAATGAACGTCAGGAAGCAAGAAAAGCAAAGAATTTTGCAAGAGCAGATGAGATCCGTAACATGCTCAGTGATAAGGGCATTATTCTTGAGGATACAAGAGAAGGAGTAAAATGGAAAAGAGCTTAGATCAGTATTTTACTGCGATATTAGGTGTAGAAGATTCCAATCCGGCAGAATATTCCGGGCTGGCGCTTGCTTATATAGGGGACAGTGTATTTGACCTTTTAGTAAAGACCGTTCTGGTATCAAAGGATAACAAACAGGCATTCAAATATCATAAAGAAGCTATTCATATAGTAAATGCAGAGTCACAGGCAGGTTATATCGATCTGTTGGAAGAGAAGCTGACCGAGCAGGAAATGGCGATATATAAGCGTGGAAGGAATACAAAGACACATTCCAAGGCAAAGAATGCGTCGGTAGGACAGTACAGGAAAGCTACCGGTTTTGAAGCACTGATCGGCTATCTTTATCTGAATAAAGAATATGACCGTTTATTTGAGTTGACAAGAGACTGCCTGGAATCAAAACAATTGATTGAGCATTTACAATCTGATGATGTGGATTAGAAATGGAGCATAAGCATGGAAGAAAACAGAAATGAAAAGTTTGAGATAGAGGGTAGAAATGCAGTTATGGAAGCATTTCGTTCCGGTAAAACAGTTGACAAGTTATATCTGCAGGATGGCTGTCATGATGGCAGTATCAATTCAATCGTGCGTGAAGCAAAGAAGCAGGAGACGATTATTAATTATGTTTCGAAAGAGAAGCTGAACCAGATGTCTTCGACCGGGAAACATCAGGGTGTGATCGCTCATGTGGCAGCCTATGAATATTCAGCGATCGATGAGATCTTTGCAAAGGGTGGGGAAAAAGGACAGCCGCCATTTATCTTTATTTTGGATGAGATTGAAGATCCTCATAATTTTGGTGCAATCGTTCGTACAGCGAATCTGTGCGGTGCACATGGCGTTATTATTCCGAAACGAAGAGCGGTCGGAATCACAGCAACAGTTGTTAAGGCTTCTGCCGGTGCAATCGCATATACACCGGTGGTTAAGGTAACAAATCTGGCGAAGACGATTGATGAATTGAAAAAACGTGGTATGTGGTTTGCCTGTGCCGATATGGATGGAGAACTGATGTACCGCTGCAATCTGACTGGACCGATGGGACTTGTGATCGGAAATGAGGGTACAGGTGTCAGTCGTCTGGTAAAAGAAAAATGTGATTATGTTGTATCCATACCGATGAGTGGTGATATCGATTCATTAAATGCTTCGGTTGCGGCTGGAGTATTGGGATATGAGGTTGTCCGTCAGAGAATGGGTGTAAAATAGGGGAGTACCAGCGTCGTGGGTGTGTATGAAACAAATACCGATGAAGAAAATATCCGGTTGATCCGGGAAGAAAATGATAATGCCGCTTTTGAATATCTGATCAAAAAGTACATGGGGATTGTAAAGAAAGAGAGTCGTGCCCTGTATATTATCGGTGCAGAAAATGAGGACATCATTCAGGAAGGAATGATAGGGCTCATTAAAGCTATCCGAAGCTTTGACAGAAGCAAAGGGGCATCTTTTTCTACATTTGCAAATCTGTGTATCAAGCGACAGTTGATCACTGCGGTGAAGCTGTCGAACAGGAAGAAGCATTCTCCGCTTAATTATTATGTATCATTTTATACGGAAAATGACGATGATGTTGCGCTTGTGGATGAGCTGCAGGCAGATCAGGCATTTGAACCGGAGAATCAGATGCTTGGGCAGCTGGAATCCCAGAAGCTTGCGGAGACGATTGATAAAAAACTAAGCAAATTTGAAAGACAGGTGTTAGAAGGATATCTTGCCGGAAAAAGCTATGATGAGCTAGCAGAAGCATTTGGAAAGACGTATAAATCTATCGATAATGCGATCCAACGAATACGAAAGAAATTACGGGATATAGAACAGGATTAAAGATATAATTCTGGGGGAGCAGCTTATGATAAATTCTATAAATAAAAAAAATGGCCTGAGGAAAGTGATGATCATTGTCGGCATGTGCTTTGTCCTTGGGCTTTTTTCAGGATGTCTGGATTTATCGGATGAAACGAACGAAAATCAGACAGAAAATACAACAGAGAATATAACAGAATCGATTAACAGTACGGAAGCTACGTCAGATGAGCAGATAACCTCGGAAGCGAATACCGGGGGCACAACAGACGATCTTGCCGGACTTACAGTTACTTTCTTAGATGTCGGTCAGGGGAATGCGGTGTTATTTTCCTGTGATGACCGTTACATGATGATGGATGGAGGTCCGTCGTCAGCATCTTCATTTGTCGTGGCATACCTGAAAAAACAGAATATAGAGTCACTTGATTATGTGATCGCGAGCCATTATGATTCTGATCATATAAATGGTCTGGTGGGTGTGTTGAATGTATTTGACACAGAGACTTTTATCGGCCCGGATTATGTTGCAGATACAAAAATCTATGATTCGTTGATGGATAAGCTTGCGGCACAGAACCTGACTGTTACATTCCCAAAGGCAGGGGATTCTTATACCTTTGGTGATGCGGTATTTACGATAGGAGCACCAATCACTTATAGTGATGATAATGAAAATGATAATTCTGTCGGAATTCGTATGACATATGGGGATACTTCATTCCTGATCTATGGGGATGGAGAAGAAGCCAGTGAGCAGGCAATGATCGCATCCGGAGAGGAGCTTTCCAGTGACGTTCTGATGGTCAGTCATCACGGCAGCAGAAATGCCACAACAAAAGAGATGTTAGAGGCTGTTAAGCCCGGTTATGCGGTAATCAGCGTTGGGGCAGATAATTCATATGGACATCCGACCGAAGAAGTGCTTGATCGTCTGGCAAATGCAGGATGCACGGTGTATCGTACGGATCTGAATGGTACGATTCAGGCGTACAGTGATGGAAAAACAATTACTTTTATACCGGAACGGCAATCAGATATGTCAGGGGTGGGAGAAAATCAGAATCTGTCGGATGATACAACGAAGACAGATAATGTAACAAGAGAGAGTACGACAGAGAAAGTTCAGACGGAAATAGAAGCAGGATCAGAAAAGGCAGCAGAGCATACTTATATTATTAATACAAATACAGGAAAGTTCCATGAGCCGTCCTGCCGTTCAGTAAAGCGCATGAATGACAGCAATAAGAAAGAATATATCGGAAGTCGGGATGATCTGATCACGCAGGGGTATGAGCCATGTAAGATCTGTAATCCATAGGGATATGTTAAGAACGGGAGGATAAACGAATATGAAAAATAATTACAGATTTTTTCAGAATCGGGATTGTGAATTTTTCCCATGTCATAAAATAGAAAATGAAGATTCCTTTAATTGTCTGTTCTGTTATTGCCCCTTGTATCTGAAGGAAAACTGCCTTGGAAGTCCTGATTATATCTTAAATGGGAAAGGACAGAAAATCCGGGATTGTAGTAAATGTACGATCGTACATCGCCCGGAGATGTATGATGCAGTGATTGCTCAGTTTCAAAAGCAGGACTGTGTGGTATTCGTCAGTATTTGGGATCTGAAGGATGAAATCATGGCGCGGATCGCAGAGATTGCTTCATGGGAACAGATGGAGCCGGAGAGCAGAAAAGAGCATAAGGATGAAGCCGAGAAAACGGTTATGCGTTTTTTATCCAGATACAATAATCGCAACCGGTATCTGGTACCTGTACTTTTGCAGCCATTTTCCAGAGACTGTATTAAGTCTGATGGATTTATGCTCGGCAAAAAGAATATTTCATGCCGGATACTGGAACGAATAGATCCGTCAAAGATTACACAGGGATATCTGTATGCATTTCATGCCCCGGAGATCCAGATCGAGGAGATGGATTCATTACTTGGAACTTATTATATGGAAACCTTTCAGATCGCATGTATGGATATTGTAAGAAAATGGATAAGAAAATACCTGGAACGAAAGCACAGTGTAGAGTCGGGGCATTACTGCAGTCATTCTTTTGGACCCGGTTATTATGGAATGCCATTGGAAGCTGCCGGAATTCTTTGCAGCCTGATGGATACGGAACAGGTTGGAATCAGTTGGCATAAAGAACGAATGGAGCCGATGATGAGTCTGGCAGGAATTTATCTGATCAGTGAAGAACCACTGATACAGAACTGGAATGATTGTGAGAACTGTATCGGACAGTCCGTTGGATGTGAATACTGTATAAATAAATCCGGACATTAAAAAAGAGCTACTAACGGGAGTCGGACCCGTGACCTCCACATTACCAATGAATAGCTTCTTTTTTTTAGAGCGTTTTCTATTGTTTTCTGTTGTTCCAATATTCCTTTATTTTATGCGGTTTCCGTTCAATATCGTTCAATATTGTAAATTCATATTTTCCAAGTTTTTTTCAAAATAGTAGACAAATAGTAGACAGAAAAAAGACAAAAAAATCCCCGGTATGTTTTACTTTTAGACAACCGGGGATAGAAAATTTATTTGTATGCAAGGAGTTTATACATGTCATTACTTGCTTTGACCTCATTTTCTTTCAGGGCATGAGAGTATACATCAAGTGTAATAGACACCTTTGAATGACCGAGCATTTTGGATATAGTTACCACATCATAGCCAAGTGAGATCATTAGTGTAGCAAATGTATGGCGTAGCCCATGCAGATGTATTTCAGGAAGAAGTAAATCAACATCTTTGCATGTGTCATTGTACCGGAGAACCACTTCTTTGAATTTATGGGTTGGGGTGTCAAGATGCATTTGTTTACCATCTTCTTGTATAAACAAGTGGCAGCAGTCAAAGTCTGATACAGGGGAACCTTTCCAGTATGATCCAAGACTGAAAGCGTATTCCCGTTCATGTTGTCGCCAGTTCTTAAGCATTGTCATACAGTTAGGTGGAAGTGGAACACATCTTATACCGGCTTTAGATTTGGGAGCTTTCTGTATTTGCCCACCCTTTACCTTGGAGCAGGACTTATTTATTGACACATAATTTTTATCAAAGTTTATATCATTCCATGTGAGAGCGATAAGCTCACCTCGTCTGAAGCCGCCATATATGGCCAGATTAAAATATAATATCAGTTGTTCGGATGTGGTCATTGTTGTAGAATAACCTGCTGCCGCAATTTGTCCATTCTTCATTTTGGGACTATATTTGACCTCATACGGTTGTTCCAGATATTCGAGAAATCGTTTAGCCTGTTCAACATTAAAACAAGATTCTGCTGCATTATTATCTACTGTTGGCAGTTCCACACGTTTGCAAGGGTTATCATCTATCAGATTCCATTTGTAAGCCTTGGAAAATACACTGGAGGCTATTGCATGGGTTCTTCTAATGGTGGCAGCAGACAGCCCCTTATCTTTCATCATGGAATATATGTCCTGAAGATGTAATGCATTGATTTTACATAGCTTCATCTTGCCTATAGTATTTTTGAAATATAGATCTATGGTGCTTTGGTAGCTTTCTATAACAGCTTGTGTTAAATTACTTTCGGCATATCGGCTGATCCATTCTTTGACAAAACTGTTGAATGTCATGGTTTCACCATCCAGATACTTGCCGCTTTTGCAGCGTTCTTCAAATTCAATAGCGAACTTTTCAATTTCTTTTCTTATTTTTGCTGGGGTTTGGGCAGTAGGAGTATAGGTTGTAGATTTAGTGATCTTTTGCTTGTCACTGGAGTATCCCAGTGAAACAGTGATCAGATAACTGCTGCCTCTTTGCTTGATGCTAGCCATATTAAATCACTTTCCTTTCTGTTCTTGAATAGGATTGTGACCTCTGGTATAATGAATTTGCCTTTATTATGCAGAGGTACAAAATCCTTTGTGATAATATGCTTGGAGTCGCTGATTGCCGTCAGCGGCTCCTTTTATATGTTTTTGGTGAGCTGGATGGCTTTGCTTGGAAATTAGTCATATTTATTTATATTAGCTTTCTATCGACAAGCTCCTTTATGTTCAATAATTTCATATGTTCAGCAGTCTTGTCTTCTAACTTTTTAATATAGAGTAAATCTTTGTGTGTAAATGCAAGTTTAGGCCAAGTTATCTTACTGTTGAAATCTAATAATACAAATCTAACCTTTTGGCTTTCTTCTCCATATGGCGTAAAGTCATAATAACCATTTTTCAACCAAAAATCTTGTATTTTGGCTTCATCGATGATTTGCTCCTTCCAAGGCTTTATTTCAGGCTGCCAAAAAAGAACCTCTTGTGGAGTGACTGGAAAATCTGGTATTTCCATCCATTTTCTAGCTAATTCAAATGGAAATTTTTCAAACCCATTTGTTGAATCGGCAAGCCAGCAATAGAATTCATAGGATATACCATATGACTTTATTATAGAAACACTTTTATTATATGCATCCATTGTTTGATTATATCTTAAATTGTCATCATAAAAAAAGCGCTCATCACCAGCAGGATAAAAACAATCTGTTGAAACATTTAAGGTTTTTGCAATCGTTGTTAATACTGAATCAGAAGGAAAGACATCTCCTTTTTTATACCGGCTAATATTGTTTGGATGAATATGAGTAAGTTCTGCAAAATCAGCCTGACTTTTTTTATTATCTTTTTTCCATTGTTCAAGTAATTTTGTAAATGTATTGGCAAAATATTCATTTTTTCGATTCATATTGGTACCTCCTTATTCAATTGTGTATTTAGGTAAAAATCACATTGCTAGTTGGTGTTTCTTGTTTGATGAAAACGCCAAATAGCGTCATTATTGTGTTTATGTTATGAGCAATCACATTGTTTATGTGTGAAGTGAAGTTGTTGAATAAATAAAAATGTGGTGATAACATATAAATATAACATCAATATGTGTTGATGACTGTATAATACAACATTAATCAGTGTTAGTCAAGCAGATGTGACAAAAATATAATTCATGGAAAAATAGAAAGGAATTAAGATTGTGAAAAAAAATGAGAGAGTAAGAAATGAATTAGTAATACGTAGAGTAAGACACTGGGAACTTGCCAATAGACTTGGTATAAATGAAGCAACGCTTTGTCGCAGACTCAGAGTAGAGCTTCCGGAAGAAGAACAGGACAGACTTATATCCATTATTCAGGATATTCAGAAAGAAGGTGTGTAATATGCCGAAAATGGTAACTAAAAAAGGGGTTGCTGCCATGACAGGAATTCCCTGTTACCGGCTCCGTTGTTGGTGCAAACAGGGTAAGATCATTCATGTACATACTGGTACAAAGGTACTTGTAAATGTTGACAAGCTGGCAGAGTATTTGAATACCGGTGAGATGAAATAGGGGGGAGTGTAATGGCAAGACGAAGGATGTTCAGCATGGACATTGTTGACACTGATAAGTTTATGGATATGCCACCTACTACACAGAACTTATATTTTCATTTGGGAATGAGAGCAGATGATGATGGCTTTGTTTCGTCGCCAAAGAGGGTTGCATTAATGTGTGGTAGCTGTCTAACGGATTTGCAGTTATTAGTGTCTAACGGTTTTATTATTCCATTCGATAATGGAGTAATACTAATAACTGATTGGATTGCAAATAACTATATCCGAAAAGATAGGTATACAGAAACTAGATTTAAAGAATATCTGGATGCTGTGCAAATAGAAAATGATAAATACATAACTGATCCCCTTCCTAGAGATTTGGTGTCTGGTATACCAAATGACAACCAACTGGTTGACGATGTGTATACCAATGGTTGCCACAGGTTAGGTAAGGATAGGATAGAGTTAGGTAAGGATAGGATAGATATAAATAAGGCGCAGGTTGCAAAAGAAACTATGGCAGCAGATCATCAATCAGATATGGATAAAAGGCAGGAACCGATTCGGCATAAATATGGTGAATACAAGAATGTGCTTCTTTCTGATGAGGATATTGAGAAATTGAAAATGGAATTCCCTAATGACTGGGAAGATCGAATAGAGAGGTTAAGCAGTTATGTTGCCAGCACTGGTAAAAGTTATAAAAATCATCTTGCAACTATAAGAAACTGGGCAAGGAAGGATAAGAGTGATAATAATGGAGTCAATGAAAGAAATCATGGCAAAGAGAAAGACAAGCCGACAATGGGGATCATTATCTAATATGTCCGAAAAAGAAAAAGTGCAACTTAAAGTTGATACACTCAATAACAGTGAGGGTACATTAGATAAAAATGTATACTATTGTGAGAAGTGTAAAAACAAAGGATTTACATATTCAGTGATCGAGAATGATGGGTACTATTCAGAGCTTGCCAAAGAATGTGATTGTAAAGCTATAAGACAGAGTATTATTAGTATAAGGAAAAGTGGCTTAGAGCCGATTATAAAAAAGAGTACATTTGAAAGATTTGAAACAAATGAGAAATGGCAGAAGACAGTAAAAGAGAAAGCGCAAATATTTGCAAATACGGTTGATCATCTTGAAAATAAATGTTTTTTTATCGGAGGCGGTGTTGGAGCAGGTAAAACGCATTTATGCACAGCAATAGTAGGGCAGATGCTTTCAGAAAAAAGAACGGCAAGATATATGCTATGGGTCCGAGATAGTGCAAGGCTAAAAATGATGGTAAATGATGAAGCATATGAACCGGCACTTGATGATTTTAGAAAAGTGGAAGTGCTATACATAGATGATTTTTTTAAGATAACAAAAGACGGTTATGGTAAAGAGACATTACCGACATCAGCAGATATAAGGCTTGCATATGAGATCATTAATTATAGATATCAACATTCAGAACTTATAACAATTATATCAAGTGAGCGATTTATCAATGAAATTGAAGAAATAGACAGTGCTGTAGGTTCCAGAATCTATGAAATGAGCAAAGGAAATGTTTTAAATATCGCAAGAGAGAAAAATAGAAATTATAGATTAAAAGACGCTGAAATATTGTAAATGTAAAGTATTAGGAGTAACTGGAAAATGACGAACGAAGAACTGGTTGAGAAAATTCAAACAGGTATAGAAGTCACAGAGAACATGTACCAGTTATATGAGCAGAATAAAGGCATTATATATAAAATGGCATATAGATATTCATGGGGAGCACCTCTTGAAGATCTGGCACAAGAGGGATATTTTGGGTTACATAAGGCAGCTATGAAGTATGATAAAGATCAAGATATTAGATTCAGTGCTTATTTGACGACAACGCTTGCACGACATTTAAAGCGATATATAGATAGTTCCGGGCGCATGATCAGTATTCCATTGTATAAGCAACAGCTTATATATAAATACAATCAGGCTACAAGTTCATATCTGTACCGGTACAAACGGGAACCTTCAAAGCAGGAATATGCGGGGCTCCTTGGTATCAGTTTAAAACAGGTGGAAGATCTTGAGAAGTTTATGTTTAGTGGTGAAGCTGAACGGGTGACAAGCCTTGACAAACAACTTTGTAATGATGAAGATGCTAATACTTTACAGGATATAATAGCCGTTGCTTGCGAAGATCTGGACGAAATTGTAAATAGGTTAGCAATAGAGCAGATGTGGCAGGAAATAAAATGTAAGTTAAAACCTATGGAGTACGATATAATATATTTGCGTTATAGGCTGAGTATGAACTGGGAGGCGATAGGGAACCGACTAGGTATGTCACAATGGGCGGTGCGCAATGTGGAGGAAAGAGCAAATAGAAAACTTAAGCATATTCCTGTGATAAAGCAGATGGCAGCAGACAGCGGACAAAATCTATAGATATAAAAACATGGAATACTAGGACATGGTGGTAAGTTTTAAGCATCAGAAAATGCTGAAGCCAGACGACTGCTGCCATAGGTTCGAAGCTATGTTGAAGCGAGGATTATGTGGATGCTATGAGGAACTGGATGAACGCACTAAGTTAGACTTAGGCTGCTAGGGAAAAACAAATTTCAGAACAGTAATAAAGGACGGTGAGCCTTGGTTTGTCGGAAAGGATGTGGCTAAGATACTGGGATATGAAAGGGCAACGAAAGCCATTCTGGATCATGTGGATGAAGAAGATCTGGATGCAGTCCCAATTCAGGACTCCATCGGTAGAATGCAGAATACACCTATTGTCAATGAATCAGGACTATACAGCCTTATCATTTCAAGTAAGCTGCCAAATGCCGGATCATTATTGGAACATACAGAAAGGCAGCAGATACTTGACCTGCTGCCATTTGTATGATCATGATATTTATATGTCATTTGGGTTATAGCATAATGTAGCTTGTTAAGAGCGTTATTCATAAGCCTTCGGTTTGTGGGTAACTTCCCTCAGGTGTTGGTAGCACCTGGGGGATTTTTATTTTGACAAATACCTAAAATGTTGTATAATGTACTTAACAAGACAGCCGAGCGATAGATACTTCCTATCCGTCCGGCAAACATGACTAAAGGAAAACACCCCGTATGCTTGTCAGGCCGAGGTGTTTTTCTTATTTTCTATTATTCAGAATCGTTACAATAAGTATTGCAGTGGTTAATATAACCATAAATTCCTCATATGTACTCATAAGGCACCACTCCCTTCCAAGACTCGAACGGATATGGTGTAACACCCCTCGGCTGCCCGGTTAAATACATTATTCAATTTTTAGGTCTAGGTTCGTGCTTTATAAGCATAGCTGAATTCTATAACATAATGTGATTGCAATCAAGAAAATGTTTAATAAAATGATGTTTGAATTCAGCATATTATCTACCTGTTGCTGATCATGTGGAAGATAGGCGGACAGGCTGCTATAAGGTTGCTCTTAGTTCGATAACCTTTCCGATTATATAAGCTTTACCGGCTGATATGTCCGCATTATAGAGCCGTATGGGCTTATAGGCGATATTAGTAGCAATAAGTTCTATACCGTCAGAATGGCATCTTACCTTACGGCAGATGTGTCCCATGCCATATACACCGATCAATGCTATTTCATTATCAGTGAAATGCTCCTGCTGCCTAGCAATTACAATATCGCCGACTGTAATACGAGGTTCCATAGCGTTATCCACTATTTTCATTGCTATTATTTTTTTGTCATTTGCCATTTCCTCCGGGATGTACCCCAGTAATTTTTCTAATGTATTCATTTTATCCTTTACCTTTCCGGCAGCAGGTGATACAATGCCTTTGAATTGGTGGTAGGGATGTATCATCTGATACCCTTATCATGAGCCTTTCTGTTGTGTCACCAGCAGAAGGGCTATTTTTATATTGCAAAGTCAAGTAATGCGCCGTATGTCTCTTTATAGCTGTAACCGCCTATAATGCCCATTAGACGGGCTCTGACGGGCATTCCCTGATCGAGTAGTCTTGCGATCTCTGCATTGTAAGCCTTTGGCACATAGCCGATTTTGGCTTTCTTCTTCAGATAGGGGATATGAACCACTATACAAATGGAATTTTGATCATATGTATTATGGCTTTCTCGTTCAAGTGTTACTGTGAGGTGATCCGGTCTGAACTGGGTGAGGTATTTTAAAATCTCTTGTCTATTCTCATATGTGACACCTGCTGCCTTAATGGCTGTTCCTTTGGCGGTTTTCCATGCTCGCTTGAATGCTCTGGATAAGCTGTAACCGGTTTTGTGTAATTCATTAGCCATTATACAAACGGCTCTACGGATATTAACAATGTGCTTTTTCATAAGATCCTTCCTTTCTGAGCTCTGTTATAAGCTCTATAAATGTTTCTGCAAAATGCTGGTCAATCTCTTTGTTTCTTTTGAGTTGGGCTGTAAATTCTTTGTAGCTCTCATCCGATAATGAGAGAGCAAGTATTATTGATCTCATTAACATGTTGTGTGTTGCTCCTTTCTGTATCTTATGAATATATTATAACGTATATGGTCGTATCTATCTAGCGCAATAATATACAAATATACGACCATATATTTAGTAATTATGTATATGGTCGTATATTGAAAGGGATGATATAATACAAATGAACAATATAAGGAGATGAGAATATGGATGATGAAAAAAAGAGTGGCTATAGAGGCTTTACTCCGGCACAGGCAGAAGCGCATAAAAGGTATATGGAAAATTTTGTTGAAATAAAAGTTAGAATGACTGCTGATAAAAGAAGTATAGTTCAGGAACATGCAGGCAAAATGGGAGAAAGTGCAACAGCATTTATAAATCGAGCCATAGATGAGACTATGGAGAGGGATAGAAGCAAGTAATATATGGTTATATTCTCACAATGCATGGATTGTAAAAACTTTATAGGTAAACTGGCAGACGATATATTTTATTGCAAGGCATATCCTGAAGGAATACCAGTTGATGTACTCTGGAATAAAATAGATCATCGAGAACATATAGCCGGTGATCATGGATTCTTATTTGAGAATCTATATACAAATGCCAGTGAAAAATCAAACAGTGATTGAATAGGCACAGATAGCGTGTTATTATGGTGTAAATAATTGATAGTAGCTTAATAAAAGCGGCGACTAACCAACGCATGGATCTTTGGCATGAATCCAAGGCTATCATTATCAGCAGGTTATAACTCAGGAGGAGAGTCCTTTGATGGAGGGAGACCCCGTGTGCAAGTCCGGGTGCTTGCGTTATCGCAATAGAAAATAGTTTAGGCTGGCAGAACGTGTTGATGTATGGCAGTAGCC
>ERZ779673.30-NODE-30-length-68004-cov-4.651430_pt1 | contig 68004 bp, 66 predicted proteins | sample MGYA00511956_ERZ779673 | MGnify/ENA primary metagenome ERZ779673 (study PRJEB29588, sample SAMEA2152065) | human gut metagenome | biome: human gut; feature: human-associated habitat; material: faeces | place: Denmark | collected 2008/2010 ... | reverse complement strand
TGATAAGGTGGGGGTCGGTGGTTCGAGTCCACTCATCTCTACCAGATTTGAGAGCAAAATTTGCTCTCATTTTTTATTTAAAAAATCGCTATAAACCTTTATTTATAAGGATTATAGCGATTTTTGTTTTTTCTATTTTTAATAAAGTTTGTTCAATTTTTTAAATTTTCTTATTTTGTCGATTTTTGTCAAAAAAACTCTCTAAAACTGCCTAAAACTGCTACATTTGCTGTCAACTGTTGTCAAAACTTTCGTCTAAAACCACTTTATATAGGTCAATAAAATTTTAATTGCATAATTCTATTTTAACGTAATTTATACTTTACAATTAGTTTATTAATTTAACCTTTTATTGAAGCCAATACCTATCAGTAGTTTTATCCCAAACATCTTTTAAAAGAATGCCTTCAACTTTGGCATTGTCCTTGAAATCTTGGCTATTATTGAAAAAAGTTGTTTCTTCGTTTTTAGAATTATAAAGACGAATTATAAGATTTTTATTCTTATCATATACAAGTTCAACTGCATAATATGTTCCATTATATTCAAATTGCATTTCACTATAACCATACAATGCTTCAATAAATTCTTCAAAATTAGGCTCAAATGGTTTACCTTCGCTATAAAGTTTTTTTGCTTTATTTAGTGAGATAAGGTTTGGATATAATACATCAATTGGATTTATGTCCGCAAAATGATTATTTTTCCATTTACAATAAGGACAGTCGCCTTGATCATAAATATCTTTTTTTATTATCTTGCCACAAACTGAACAAGGTTTATCAAAAATTTCATCATAAATATTTTTATTTTCCATATGCTCTCCTTTTAGCAATAACTGGAATTTGTTTTATTTCCAAATTCATCTTCATATGCAGGTCTATCTGGGTGTTGTGGATTATTCCAATCCCAACTATGATCGTGTGGCCATTCATGTTCTCCGCCACCATGAGCCCAATCTCTGTCCCATATTGCATTTCCGTCTGGACCATACCATCTTTGCTGTATAAGTTTCCCGTCTTCGTTGTATAAATCTTTTCTAGTATTTGGGTTTCCAGTAGGTTTTAAATCACCTATTCTACCTATTTGCTTACTTATTCCGCCACTTGGTTTACACATTCCCATTATAGCACCTCCTGTGGCAAAATTTCAAAGTTTTTTGATATGGTTTCCCCACCAACACCAATTAGTTTAAATTTTAATTGTTTACCGATTATGTCTTTGATCTTTAATTCCGTTGTATATGGCCCTACTGTGTTATATTTTGTTTTTTAACTAGTGGAATTCCGTATTTGCCAATTTTTTCAAATTCGTTTCGAACAAGCCTTTGCTTTTTTCTACGCTTTTCTTCTTCATAATTAAATTCGTCAAAATTGAATTTTTCATTGTATGTCATTGTTTCTCCTTTTAAAATGCAAAAGGTTAAGAAGATTTTTTCTCTCTTCTCAACCTTTTTAGTTAATGTAACATACTTTTTCTTAAAGTCAATCTCTTTATGCCACAATTTTTACATTTCAAAATCTTTATGTCTTTTTTGCTTTTCTCTTTCTTTTTTCCATTGTAAATATTCTTCTAGTTCATCTTCATCTAGTTCTTGTTTGAAATCATTATTTTTATCTGTATTTTTATTAGTATTATATTGATTATTTATAACATCAGTTGCTTTTTGGAAATAACTTTTATCAACTGAGTTATATATTGTAATTGTTGTTTCGACTGATTTATGTCCAAGTAGCGCTTGTATAACCTTCGGATTTTGATCAGCTCCAAAAAGCATATTAGAATACGTATGTCTTAAAGTGTGAAAGTGTATTCCATATTTATCAAGTCCATATTTTTTAAGAAATCTATAAAAATCTTTTTTGTTCCTGTATATGTTCTAATGCTTCCATCTTTATTTGCAAAAACCAAACTCTTTTTATCTATCAAATTTATGTTGTGCAAATCGCCATTTAGTTCTTGTTCAACTTTATAATCTTTAAGTGCAGAAATTAGTATTTCTGGCATAGGGACAGTCCTTACCGAACAACTTGTTTTTGTATCACTTATAACAGTTACACGCTCTGTTATTTTACCATTTTTATCAAATTTAGGAATTGTAGTGATTGCTTTTTCAACACTAATTGTTTTTTTGTTAAAATCAATATTTTCCCAATTGAGTGCCAACGCTTCACCAGTGCGAAGTCCTGCAAACATCATAACAAAGCAAAGAGGCTTTAAAAATTTATGATTATTTAAACAATCTATAAAATATTCCCTAATCTCTTGTGGAATAGCCTTATATTTATTTTCACTATCGTAAATTTTTCTTTCTTTACTTTTAATTTTGACTTTTTGTATAGGATTTGCTAGCATAAATTGATTATCAACAGCATATTCAAAAAATTGCCTAAGCAAGAATTTAGTTTTCTTAACATAATCCAAACTTAAATTTTCTTCTAACATTTCATTCAGCATTTTTTGAATTGTTAAAGATGAAATTTCTTGCAATTTCATATTACCAATTTTAGGCTCAATATATTTCTTGAATTTAATCAAATTGTTTTCAAATGTTCGTGGCGTAACTTGAATTTTCTTGAATATAAACAACCACTCACTCATCAACTCTGACAGGTTATGATTTTCAACATAATCAAAATTATTGCTTTCTATTCGTTTTGTCAGTTCTGTCATCTTTTTCGTTACTTCCATTCTTGTTTTTCCATAGACAGTTTTTCTAATTATTTTGCCATCGTTATCATATCCAACTGTTGCTGTTCCTGCCCATCGCCCATCTTTTCTTTGATAAATACTTCCTTCATTGTTTGCGCGTCTTGTCCTTGTAATTATACGATTTCTTTTAACCATTTTGCACCTCGCTTTTATTATTGTTAAGTGTTAGCCAAGTAACAAAATTGAGCACACTTACAACCTGTCTTTTACCGACTTTTGTTGTTGGGAAATCTTTACTTCTAAGTAGCGTTCTTACATTATCTCTACCAAGTCCAGTTATCTTGATTAAGTCATCACAGTCTAAAAAATCTTTACCATATTTCAAAGAAATTCTATTCACTTCATTTTGTATTAAGTCATTTATGTTAATGTTTGTATTGTTCATTTTCCCTCCTCACAAACTAAAATTTCTTTCTATTACACGAAGTGCGAGAGAAAGCGCTTGCATTTTCGCACACACGACAAAGTAACATCAGTTAAAGATAAAAACTTGTTTTGCAAACTTGTTTGCATTTGCGTGAGCAAATATCTTTAACTGATATATCTAAATAAAAATTTTCTATTAACCTCTCTATTTCTAATCTCTATTTCTTCATTTTTAAACTGTGATTTAATCATAAAAAAGAAGAAGTGGGCTTCACACTTGCTTAAAATAAAGGAAGTAGGTTTGAGTCAAAAATGTAACATAATAAAAAGGCTTATTTTATAAGGCTTTTTGTTACTTTTTTGTATTCAAGACGTTTCTTCCGCTTATCCTGTATCTTAAAATTTGATAAAGCGAGTCACATCAAAATCACATTTCAAACTCTTTTTGTTTTCTATATCTCTCCAATTTGTTATAGAATTTCTTAAAATTTTCCATTTCATAAATTTCTTGATTATGATAGTATTCAAGACAATCAAAAAGATATTGCCATTGCCTTTTCCTTTGGCGTTTTTTGTAATATCTATCTCGTTTTGTATAAGTCGTTATGCTTTCAATCTTATCTCTAATATGACCAATCTCTAATGCTGTTTGAATTGTCTTATTTCCTAATCTTCGCATAATGTCTTGCTCGTAAATTTCAACATTGTATTCATCAGGAATATGCTTGTAATTTTCTTTTTGCCATTTGTTTAATTTATAAAGTTCATATAAAAAACTTGAAAAACTTTTTTGCAAATTTTTGTTGCTTCTAATAAGGTTATTCGTGATAACATCAACATAAGATTTTACACATTCCATATTCTCACTATCATAACTTATGCGTCCAGATTTAGGCATCATATCATACAAATTTAAGAGTTGCTTTTTAAGTCCTTTTCTTAGAGTTATTGCATTTGAAAACATTTCATACTTATCTGTTAAATCTTTTCTTGTTTTAACTATTTCAGCTGTTTTGTTAGTTAATGCTTTTTCGAAAATAGCTTTGCTTGTTATCAAAACATTTTTAGGTATTTTACCAGAGTGAAAAACAAGTTCGTTATTGTTTTTATAAAACTTTGGTTCTTTCTCGAAAAATGATATATGGATATGTTTATTCTCAGTGTTCTCGTGAAGCCCTGCATACCAAATAATATTGTCTTTATCTAGTCCCGCACGAGTGAAAAATTTAGGTAGTTCTTTTTTGATAAAGTTATATGCTTGCTCATAGTCTCTACAATACATTTCACCAAATTCTTCTCTAAATGAAATTACCATATCCCATATACAACTTTGAGTATTTCTTAATTGTTCTCTTAATTCTCTTTTTTGCTCATCTGTTAAAAGTCCATCTTTACTAAACACTCCACAAGATTTTTCATTATTGCCAACATACTTTGTATAATCTGTTGGGGTATTGTCTATTGAACCAGTATCAACATAACTTACATAGTTATAACTTGCTGTGCAACTTAAAAATTCTCGTTTTGCAATTTCTTTTTCTTGAGTAAGTTTATATTTATCTTTTGGTTTGTAATACTTACACAATAAAACAATATTGTCTTTCATCTTTTCATCCTTTCATAAATAGCGTTTAAGACATCTTCCATTTTATCAAGTCGAGATAAAATTTGTATAAGAAAAAAACATCATTGCAATTTGCAAAGATGTTTACTCCTTCTATTTTATTAACTACATGTTTTTCTAAATCGTGGGGTTATTTTTGCCATTTTATAAAAAATTTTTTAAAATTTATTTTACCTCCTCTATAATATTAACTACAATTTTTTTCAAATCGTGTAGTATATTTGAACAATTTTTTCAAAAAAAGTTTAAATATTTTTGATTTATATCCCTCTCACTTATATACAAATCGTAATACACTTTTGTGCCTAAAAGCCCCTAAAATAAAGGGTTTTTAACTTAAAAGTAAATTTCAATTTTTGATATCCCACTATTATATATAAGGACATTTTTTTGAAAAAATTTTAGGCAGTAATTGTATTTTTTGAAAAAACTTAAAGAAAATTTTAACACAAAAGAAAAAAGACATCGAAATCGATGTCTTTAAATTAAAATATACAAAAGAAAACTTTTCTTTATTATTAATTTCTTTTGAAAGTAAATACTTACACAAAAAGTAATAAAGTAATAATATATATACGATACACACTTTTTCAAAACCACAAAATAATAGTTTGTAATTTTTGGTTTACTAAATATTTCTCAATCTTTTCAACTTTTCCTTTTGTGGCTAAATTTTCAATTTATTCCTTGCACAACTTCAATATCTAATATTTTTTTTCGCTCTTTCCAGTCAGGCATATGAATTGTTAAAAAATTATAAAAATCATTATTGTGATTTGGATATAGTAAATGAGTCATTTCATGTAAAATTACATACTGAATACCTAATAAATTTGCTTTGTAAAGATATTCGTTAAAAGTAATAGTTTTATTTTTTACATTACAATTTCCCCACATCGTTTTCATTTTCTTTATTTTAACTTTTGGAAAATCTAAGCCATATTTTTTAAAAATATTGTTAAAAAATTTTTGCATTTCTTTCACATATACTTCTAATGAAATTTTTCTCCACCAAGCTGTAAAAATTTCTGTTGCACATTCAAAATCATTTGTATTTTCTAAGTAAATCGTAATTTTATTAATGTCTTCTACTATTTTTTTGTTTCCTTTTTGTAAATAGATTCTTTTATCTTTACCTAAAATTTGAATTGTACAACCATTTCGCAAATATGACATGTTATTAATGCCTGCTGATTGCTTAAACTTATATAATTGAGTATTTATCCAATTTTTGCGTTTTTCTAAAAAATTTGAAATCCATTCTTCTGAAATATTAAGCGGAACAGATAATTTGATTGTTAAATCTCTATATACTTTTAAATGAACATTTTTAATGTTTTTTCTTTCAATAAATATAAAAACATTACCATTTATTTCACCCAATTCTAATTTACAAATGTCCATGATTAATACCTCAAAATTGCAGTTTTCATAATATCATCTTCAATTAAATCAATTATATCCACAACACTCTCTTTATTCGTATCCAACCCTAAATCCTCAAATAAATCAAATAAGCTATCATCTAATTTCCTATGAATTTGTTTGTGAACATTTTCATTATGCTTCCAATCTCGCTTTGTTATTTCAAATATAATTTTTTTAATACTAATCGACACTTCAGCGATTTTTTCTTCAGCTTGCAAATCACAATTTATTTTTTTATCACGCAAGTTGTTCAAAATAGCGCCATAGAAAGCTTTTGAATCTGAATCTGATTGTATGATTGATGGGTAATCTTTAGATAAAAATCCTTGTCTGAAATCATCTGCTAAATTTTCCATTTGAGTTAAATAAGCATCTGCATTTCTAGAAACTTCATATTCTTCCAAAGTTCTTTTTATTTTCTTTGAAAATTCCTCATAAAGAAGTGGATCATCATATCTAACTTGTTTTAATTTTGCTTCCACTCTTGTTTTAATGAAATCAGCTTTCGCTTCTTTGGAATCTAACCCATTTAAGACATCTTTCATTCCTTTTTCATCACCAATTGAAACAGGATTTACAACAGTAACAACATCTGTTGCATTTACAAAAGTGTTTATTAAGTTTTTCATGCCATCTTCATATTTTCCAAAGTCTTCCACTGGATCATAACGACATGCAACAGCATCTCTTAATTTCTTATAAAACAGCCATTTATCTTTATAAAATTCAATTTTATTATAACCAACTTCTTTAAATATTGACCTATTTGATAATGCTAAAAATAAAAGTTTTTCAAATGCTTTTAAATTTTCATAAAATTCTTTTCTCGTTTCTTCATTTTTTAAACTTTCTTGCCATTCATTACTTGTTGCATTTTTAGATAAAGAGAACATTTCTTCAATTTTCTTGTATGCTTCTTCTAACTTGTTTTTTTCATCAACCGGCCCAAAAATAGCATCTTCTATATCTTCTTTATTAAATTCATTAAATCCAGACTCAGCATCATCATACATATCTATTGCTTGATTTAATTTTCCAAAGATACCCCAATAATCAACTATAAGACCAAAATCTTTATTTTTATATACTCTGTTAACTCTTGCAATCGCTTGTAATAATGAATGTTGTTGAATTGGCTTATCTATATACAAAACGCCTGCAACAGGGGCATCAAAACCTGTCAATAGTTTATCTTTCACTATAAGCAAATTTATATCTCCTTCTGGATTTTTAAATCTACCCGTAATTGATTCATCATATTGTTCATCATTTCCTGCGAATAATGGTTCAACATATTTTTTATGGTATTCTCTTATCTTTTTCAAAGCATTTGTTGTTATATCATTTTCATCTTCGTCTTTATCTCCAAAAGAAATACAAACAGCTGGGTGAATATCATCGTTTCCGTTCTGTTTTATGATTTCAAACATTTCCACAGCTGAAGCTCTTGACGAGCAAGCAACAATCGCTTTTAATCCTTTTGGCAAGCAATAATTTCTAAAATGGTCACAAATATCAAAAGCAATCAAATTTAATCTGCTGGAAGCCTCAGCTAATTTTTTAAATTTGCTATATTTTTCTTTTAAAACTTTTTTTTGTTCTTCGCTCAAGCCGTCAGTTAAACTGTCAAAATAGGTGTCAATAGTTTTAGTTGGATCATTTTGAACAACTCTACGACCTTCATACACCAAAGGCACAGTAATACCATCTTCTATAGCACTTCGCATTGTATAACTATGAATAGGATCACCAAATTGCTTGTAAGTATTTTTATCCTTTTTTGCAATTAATGGAGTCCCAGTAAATGCAATCATTTTTGAATTTGGCAAAACTTCTTTCATATAATTATACATTCCGCCATAATTACTTCTATGTGCTTCATCAATTAAGACATAAATGTTATCACTGCTTTTTTCAATATATTTGTTTTTTATAACCGTTTCAAACTTATTTATAAGTGTTGTAATAATAACCTTACTTTTATCTTGCAATAATGCTTTAAGACCTTTACCAGTCCCTGCTCTAGATGGATTCATAGCAGTATTTGCAAAGTTGTCCTTTATTTGTTTGTCAAGATCAATTCTATCAGTAACAATTATAAATCTAGGATTGTCTGTTGCCTTTTCTTTCATAATCTTTTTTACAAGCATAACCATAGTTAAAGATTTACCACTACCTTGCGTGTGCCATATAACGCCACCATCAGAATCTGAATTATCAACACCATTAATTCTATCCATCGCATGTTTAACTGCAAAAAATTGTTGATGTCTAGCAACTTTTTTTATATTGCTATCAAAAATAATAAAATTTTGAACAATATCTAAAAATCTTTTTTGTGATAACATTGACACTGCAATTCTGTCTTGCTCTAAAATTTGACCATCGGGAGAAACTTTCTCGCAAATTCCTTTTTGCCAAGAAATAGTATCTTTATCTTCTCGCCACTCAACAAAGAAATCAGCACCAGTCCCACTAGTCCCATATTTAACACTATTAGGATTTACAGCAAAAACAAGTTGACTAAACTTAAATAATTGCTGTATATAGTCTGGCATCATATTTCGAACATTTTGCTTTATTCCTTCTTTAATATCAACTGAAGATTTTTTACATTCAATCACTACCAAAGGCATTCCATTAACTAAAAGAACAATATCAGGTCTAGCATATTGTCCATTTGTTCTTTCAACTGAAAATTCTTCCGTAACTTGCCAAATATTATTTTCAGGGTGGTCAAAATCAATATAATGCAAATCGAAAGATTGAACGCATGGAGAATCTTTATCTATTGTAATTCTTTCTTCAACACTAATGCCCAAAGTTAACAAGTTGTAAATTTCTTTACTTGCCATAGCAAGTCCTTGCACAAGAGAAACATCGATTGCTCTTACAGCTTTTGAAATTGACTCGCCTGAAAAACGATAGTTGTTATTTTTATATTTATAAGTTTGCATATTTAAAAACTTGACAAGTTCATCTTCAAACAACACATTACTCAACTTGCCACGCTTTTCTTCAGCTTCACTTCTAGACACATACTTAAATCCAAGTTTTTCTAGGACTTTAATAAGCCTATCTTGACACTCGGGCCTTTCATTAAAAATTGTATGACTTACCATGATTTTCTCCTTTAGCATAATATTTGAATATTTTTGTTGTTTTTGTTCCAAACTTCAAAAAATTTTTCTTTGTGTTCTAATAAATATTCTTGCAAAATTTTCACATCTTTTCTACTATCAAAAGGTTCCACCTGTAATGTATCTAGCCATATTCTAGCATTTCTATTACCATTTACAAAAATATGTGCATGTGGTCGAAACTCTCTATCCGCAGTTGCATTGTCAATATAAATCACTATTTTGTTATTGAACTTTGGAGATATACCATCAAGAATAACTCTTTCCCTAATTTCATAATATCCACCAAAAGTTTTAAAGATTAACTTAGTAAATTCTTTTTCAAAATCCATAATCTAGCAAACCCTTACAATACCAGTTAATAAAAGTTGCATAAGTGCTTTTTGTTGTAACTTATATTGTTCTAATAATTTTTGTTGTAGTAATATATTTTTATCCAGAAAACTTAACCATTCAGCTATTTCTAATTGTTTTTCTAATTCAATAAAAGGAATTAACAACTTTTCTAAAGCATTGCTTTTTATACCATTTTGAGAACTTCCTTCAGAGTACAAATCTTTTGTTTTATTAAAATAATCACTAAGAAAAACTTGTTTTAAAAAATTTGAATTTAAATTTATTTCATCACACAAAAAACCGTAAAATCCTGTTGACAATATATAATTATCTTCTAAATTCTTATTTGCTTTTATTACTTTAATACTATTCGTCATTTTAGCAAACCATACTGAGTTCTCTAATGGTTTCATTTGTGCTCGACTTGGTCTATTTTCATAAGTAACTACATCCTCAATTAAAACAATTTCATCTTGAATAATAGAACTTGTTGATAAGTAATTTTTTGTGCCATCATATTTTTGCAACTCTTTAGGTTTAATTTCTCTTAAATAATTTTTATTTAATGCTTCTTGAATAGAAATAGTTTCATATTCTCCATTAAAAACCCTTTGCATAAGGGCTTTCTTTTGAACTTTTAATTTATCAACAAGTTGTTCTTGCAATTCAACTTGCCTAGTCGCACAATCTAAAATCTCCGCAATTTTCTGTTGTTCGGATTTTGTTGGTAAATTTATAAGAACTTGTGACAATAACTCTCCATTTGTAAGTGCTCTTGTCGTATAAGAACTTTTTTTAGTGATTTCATTTCTCATAAAATCTAAAGAATAACAATATTGGTTATATTCATTTACTATTAAGTTGCTTATAGGTCTTCCTCTTAAAACAAATCCACTAAAAACACAATCTTTAATATCTTCTAATAAAACAGAAGTAAGCCCAATTTCATTAATAGTTTCTGAGGTTCGAGTAAAGAAAACATCACCTTTTTTAGCACTATAATTTTCTATCTCATTTTTATTTAATGTCACTTTACCTTTTACATCTTTTAATTTTAAACCTCTTTTTCCCCAAACATCGGTATAGTTTATTATGGGTGTTCCTTTCCCAAATGCACTTTTTTCTTTATTTAAACCATTTTTAAAAATAAAAATATTTTTAAGAGTGTTTTCTTCCCACTCAACAGGGCAAATTCCAACGGGTGTTTTTTTATAACCCGCTGGCACAATCCCTTTATTTATTAACTCTATCCTTTCTTTAATCTCTTGTTTCATAAATTATTCCTAATTATTTTTATTGCTTGGACTGTTATTTTTTTGAGTACCAAATTTTTCTGCTATTTCTAATAATTTATTTATTCCATTTGGTTCTTCTAACATTTTCATTACTATTTGTAAACCTATTTGATCTTCTGCTTTTAATTGAGCAGTGTGTGGTTGTATATTTGATTGTATTGTATTTTGTAATTGTGCCTTTCGTAATAACATTTCCTCTTGAAGCTGTGAAGATAAGCCCTGTGGGAAATAAAAATCCTTTATTTTATCCCAATTAAGTTTTTTATATCCTATAACTTTTGCCATTTCTTCAAGTAGTTTTAATTGTTTATCTTGTAAAATATTAGGTTTTTTAGGGTTTTCTGCAGCTCTATTTGCTTCTTTCTTAAATTCTTGCCATGCTTCAATTACTGCCGGATTATCATAATAAACTACTTCAATGTTATTTAAAGCATTTACACTTTCTTTTAAATGTATAGCATATCTATAAGCCATTAATGTTTTGAATATCTCTCTTTTTGCATTTTTCTTTTCAGATTTTTTTTGGCAAATTATTGTAATAATAGTTGCTAATAATCCTGAAATCAATGATGTGGATACAACTAATAAAATTTCTCCCATATTTTTCTCCTTAATTTAACCCTAAATTTTTTAAATACTCAGCAAGTTGTTTATCAACTTCTGCGAGTTCGACTTTTATATTTTCAATTTCTTTATTAACTTGATCCAAATCAATAATTGGTTCTTCTTCAAAAGTGTCAACATATCTTGGAATGTTTAAGTTATAGTCGTTTTCTTTAATTTCTTCTAAAGTTGCAATGTGACTATATTTTTCTTTTTCTGCCTTATCATAATTGCCACTTCTATATGCTTTATAAGTTTCTACAATTTTATCAATATCTTCTTTTCTTAATTGATTTTTTGCTTTGACTTTTTTACACTCTTTTGACGCATCAATAAACAAAACATCCGTGTTTTCTTTTTGTTTTCTGAAAACAATTATTGCAGCAGGTATGCTTGTCCCATAGAAAAGGTTTTCAGGCAAACCAATTACGGCGTCAATTAAGTTTTTATCTACTATAGATTTTCTAATTTGCCCTTCACTTGCCCCTCTAAATAAAACACCATGTGGTGCAACTGCAGCAACTCTTCCGTCTCCACTCATACTATAAATCATGTGAAGTAGGAAAGCCCAATCTCCTTTGCTTTGTGGGGGAACACCTAAATCAAAACGATGCCATCTATCAAGCCCTGCTTCCATTTTAAATTCAACTTTTTTCTTATTGCTATTTGTATCATCGCTATCGTCAACTACAACTTCTCCACCTGGATTAAATCCAATTGCCCATTTATCCAAACTAAAAGGCATATTTGCAACAATACAATCAAATTTCATTAAATTGCCATCACTATCCAAAAACTGTGGATTTGAAAGGGTGTCACCCCATGCGATTTTAGCATCTTTAATATCATGCAAAAACATATTCATTTTTGCCATTGAAATTGAACTGTTGTTTTTTTCTTGTCCATAAATTGAAACATTTTCAAACCCAGCCTTTTTTGCCGCTCTTATAAGTAGCGAACCAGAACCACAAGTTGGGTCGTAAACTCTGTCCCCGCGTTTTGGCTCAACTATATTAGCCATTATTTCACTTACTTCTTGTGGCGTATAGAAAGAGCCTGCTTTTTTGCCAGCCATTGTAGCAAATTCGCCAATCATATATTCATAAGCATCACCAATAACATCTGCAGGGACTTCATTTTCTTTTGTTTCAATCATGCTAGGTCTTAAATCAAGAGTTGAAAAATCCTGAAGTAATTCACGCAAAATTGGATTTTTCTGTTCTTTTGTTCCAAGATTTGCTTGACTATTAAAGTCAATGCCTCTAAAAATTCCCGATAATATAGGATTTAATTCTTCAATTTTTGTTAAAGCTTGGCTGATTATTGCACCAATATCAATATTGTTTTTATTTTTTAATAAATAATCAAAAGTACATTCATCTTCCAAAACAAAAGAAAGATTTTTTATTTGTCTTTCAAGTCTTATACCTTCATATTCTTTTTTTAATTCGTCAACATTTTCTTTAAAGGTGTCACTTAAATATTTCACAAATAACATTGACAAAACATAATCTTTATAATTTGATGCGTCAATATTATCCCTAAAAGTGTCCGCTGCTGCCCATAAAGTTTTTTTAATATCTTCTTTAGTTGTTTTCTTAAGATTTGTCATTTTATTTTTCTCCTAAATTATTATAAATTTTTTGTTGTGTTATTTTTTGCTTTAATTTTTCCTTTACCATCAAATTTTCCATTAGTTGATTTTTCTTTTTATTTAAAAGCCAAACCTCACCGATTATTTTTTGTTTACTTGTATCTATTTCCATTACTTCTATTTGTTCTAGCATCTCTCTATTTAAAGCTTTTGAAAATGTACTGTTATTAGTCAATGCATTAAGTTTTTCAAGTTGTTGTTCAATTATGAAAGCCAAATACTTTACATCAATCTGTTGAGTTCTTACAATTACTAAATTGTTGCCTAAATATGTTTCTCTATCATCATCATAAATATTTATATACGTTGGATTGTTGCGTTTTATCAAAATATCATTTTTTACAGGTTTAATACAAGTCTTTAAATCAAAATCAATATATGTTGCATTTATTTCAGTTACATTATTTTCTTTTAAGTCTGCTTGTGTAACCCAAAAATTTTTTTCTACATTTGGTATTTTGTTTTTTATAGGTATTGAAAATAATAATGTACAAATATCTTTTAATTTCATCATAGCTCCTTTATAAAATAAGAATATAAACTAGGATAATATTCTTAATTATCTATCTTTTAAAATCTTGGCAAATTTTCAAGATTATCTCGCTTAATATGATTGCCATCTGTTCTTAAATATTCATTATCAACAATATGAATATGGTCACCTACATGAGAATCATAATAAGTATAAGCAATAGAACCATAGGTAAGCCAAATAATCATTTGTTTTTTTGTATAAACTGATCCATCTTTGCACTTTACTTTTTCTATTACATTATCATTTTCGTCATATCTCACGTGTGTAACATAGTAAGTCATTTCATTTCTCCTTTATAAATAAATTATAAAAAGCCTTCAACATATTAAAACTAGTTGTGTTTTTAAAAGTTTTATGATATACTATATGTGTCGTTAGATAGCATATCTAAGTGAAGTAACCCTTTTGATACCTAGTATTGAAAGGGTTTTTACTTTTTACAAACGTATTATATATCAAAAAAATTAAAAAAGCAAGCAAAATCTAAATGTTTTTGCAAATTTTTGTTACTGTACATTAAAAACTGTTAAAAAACTATTTAAAAACTATTTAAAAAATATTGAAAAATATTAAATTTTCAAAATTACGCTATATACGCTATAATAAATACTTTTAATCCTTTTATATAATAAAAAAGTACCCAAAGGCTAACTTTTAGTGCTTCCAAATTCTTTATACAATATTTTTGAAGATGGAAAAAATTTGTCAATACGTTTTTTCATCTCACCGTCAGAAGTTAAAACTAGTAAATCTTCCTTTAAATACTTTCCCTTAAAACATAATCTTAAAATATACATATCAATTATATCGTTTATATCAAAACCAAATCCATATGTTGCATCTTTTCTTTTGTTTTTAACTTGCGTTGGCTCAAGAACTCTAAAAAACAACTTTTGTATATTTCCATAGAAATATTCGTTCATAACATCTTTTTCAAGAGGCGGCCAAACCCTTTTCACCAAATTTTTTATTAAATCCTTATATTCTTTTTTTACATCATTTTCAGTTGTTTGTGGATATTTCTCATTATAATATGTTTTAAACCACTTATAAAAAGATTGAAACACATCGTAACTTTCATTAAAATTTTTATTTTTATAATCATCATTTTTTAGTGTTTCATTTAATTTTATTAATAATTTATTTATGTTTTTGTACGAAACTTTTGTTTTATTTTCAAGCTCTTGCAGAAAAAGAGTAACTAATTTCATGATTTTTTTATATTCAATATCTAGGAAATTAACAACACAATGCTTAGTTACTTCAACGTTAATCCTTACTCCATTAAATAATGAATTGTATATGGTTGTATTTATATCCCGCAATGTTGTTTTGATTTGTTTTTCCCTTGTATTATCATTTTCTAAACTTATACTTAATAAACCGATAAAAATATTCAACATTGTCATGAAGATTTCAGTCATAAATCCAGCAATCTTGCCAGCAATTAAATTTCTTAAATTACTTAATACTTTTTCTTGTTCATCTCTACATTTTAGATGAAGATTAATTAAATCATAATCATCAAATTCTTTTCTTATATCTGGTGATGTCACAACTTGGGGACATAGAAGATTATAAAATTCAAATACATCTTTAGAAAAATCGCTTTTAAAATCTTTTAAAACTTCGTAAAATGTGTAAATAGTTAAATAACATTTTGATACTTCATCAAATTTCATCTCTTTTATATAATTATACAATTTTTCTATGTTTACACCATTTTTGTTTTTTGGCTCTTTATTTTTATGATATTTAAGTAAATCTTTAACCACACATGTATCTAAAACAATTTTTTTTAGCATTTATACTCCTATTTAAAAATATATCTTTTAAAATATTGTTTTAATATTTAATTTTAAAATAATCTAAATATTTTTTGTATTTGTCTTGGGCGGATAGGCATGTATCTAGCAAAAAGCCTTTTTCGTTTTGCCATTCTCTTAGTCCACGATAATAATACATCTTTATCTCATCTTCTATAATAAATGGAACGATATTGTTTGTTAAACATTCCTTAAACATTATAAGTCTACCAATTCTACCGTTGCCATCTTGAAAAGGGTGTATATTTTCAAAATGATAATGAAATTCAATAATATCTTCTATAGTTTTATCTTTTAGCGAATTGTATGTTGTCAACAGTTGTTTCATTTCTTTTGCGACATTCTCGGGTTGACAAGTTTCATTACCACCAACTTCGTTTGGGCGACTTTTATAGTCTCCAACATTAAACCACGATTTTAAACTATCACTTGTTCCAACTTTTAAGGTAAAATGTAGTTCTTTTATGAATTTTTCAGTTAAGGGTTTCTTTGCATTATCTATAATAAGGTCAAAACATTTAAAGTGATTATTTGTTTCTACAATATCATCAACTTTAACTCCTTTTGTTTCTCCAATTGTATTTGTTTCAAATATAAGTCTTGTTTGTTCTTCTGTGAGAGTGCTACCTTCAATATGATTTGAATTATATGTTAATGCAATTTGTGTTTTATGATATATTCCTCCTTTAAGACGCATATCTTTTTCTTCTTTTAAAATATTCAAAAGTTCATTATCGCTAAATTTTCTTTCATCAACTCTATTAGGTTTTATAGCATCTTCTGGAATATTCCAAGTTTTACCTGTTAAAAAAGCTCCTTTAATTCTGCCTTTCGCACAATAATTTCGAACTGACCTTTCGCTCAAACTCCATTTTTTCGCAACTTCACTAACTGAAAGATATTTCATAATTTCTCCTTACAATTTTTTAGATAAACTTCTCATTCTTGTTGTATAATTATTTTTTAAATAAAAATTCTTTCCAATTTCATTAGGCTCAAAAACATCAATATGACAATATTCACAACCAATAGATTTAAAATAATATTCCATTTTATTTAATAATAATTGTCCAACACCTTTATTTCTTGTTTTTTTACTCACTATAAGTTCTTCAATGTGCCCCGTTTTAGGACAAGTGTAATCGCACAAATCATATTTGTCATATTTAATTAGATTGCCACAAATTAAACCTATAACTTTTTCTTCTTCAATTGCTAAGAAAATGACTGAACAATTTTTTATTGTCTTTTCAAAATACTTTTTTCTGTAATCTGGCGTTATTATATTTAAATGCCAATGATCAATAGAAACAATATATTCTTGAAGTTCGACAAGAATATTTTTAACATCTTCTTTATATTTTGCTTTATATTCAACGATTTCCATATTTGCATTATATAAAAATATCGGCAAAAAGTCAAGAAAATAAACATCTTGATTTTGCCGATAAGGGAAACTTTCTAAATAAATATAATTTGCTTGCAGAGATTTATCGATATTTTTAAAGGTTAAATAAAATTATAAATAAGAGTATACGATTTGTTAAGTTTTATGATATAATATGTCTATGAAAGATAACATTCAATTACAAAAAGAAATAAACAACTGCTCTCTCTGTGGAGCTTTACAAAAGTTGACAGAAAATTCAATTCAAATAGGGACAACACCTTTTATTGTAATTGGAGAAAGTCCTGCTAAAGATGGTTGGATTATTTCAAAACGAGCATTTTACAATAAAGAAAACAAACTTCAAGCGAGTGGAAAAGTTTTAGAAAAATTGTTAAATAATATTGGACTTTCAATTAATGATATTTATTTTACCGAATGTTGCAAATGTATAATAGGAGATAGAAAACAACTTGATAAATGTTCTCAAAATTGTTTACCAATTTTACATAAACAAATATACCAACTTCCTTGTGAAATTCTTATTCCTATGGGCAAACACCCAACACAAGCATTGTTAGGAATTAAGATTAAAAAATTTGCAGATTGTGTTGGTAAAGAATTTGATATAAAAATTAGTGATAGAAAATATATAGTTTTACCAATTTATCATCCGAGTCCACTAAACCCAAAAGGATATAAAGATAATGTGCCAATTTTCAACAAATTGAAAACCTATTTAAAATAATAATAATCTACAAAAGTATTAAATAGTTTTAGATAGTTTTACATAGTCAAAGTTGTTCAATTTAAGTACTTCTGCTGTCAACTGTTGTCAAGTTATAAAATTATTTGATAACAAATTTATTTTTCAATGTCTATACGCCTTATAAAATATAGGGTTTTGCGATAGGGTATTTAATTTTTAAATAAAAAATATTTATTCTGATAAGGTGGGGGTCGGTGGTTCGAGTCCACTCATCTCTACCATAATTAAATAACCATATAAGTATAAATTATCTTTATTATAGTGGTTATTTTTTTTATAACAAACATTGATTGGAAATAATAATAGTGAATTTAAATAATATAAACAAAAAGAGAATTGTATAAATTGTTAATTACACAATTTTAATCAGTTTTAACATTGAAAAAAAATGATTGTTAAGTATATTTTATTAATATAAAAACTCCTAATTAATTAGGAGTTTCTTGTTTTTTATAATGCTGTTCCTATTTTAGGTATAGATAAATTTTTTAAATTAACTTTTTCAATTTTTAATAATTTGATTTTTCTATCAATTCCACCTGCATATCCAGTCAAATTACCATTAAAACCAACAACTCGATGACAAGGAACTATAATTGAAATAGGATTATGTCCAACAGCACCACCAACGGCCTGTGCTGAAACTTTATTCCCTGTTTCTTGTTCTATTTGTTTGGAAATTTCTCCATAGGTTATTGTTTTTCCATAAGGAATTTTTAAAAGAATTTGCCAGACTTGTTTTCTAAAATCAGAAGCATTTTCTATATTTATAGTAGGTATAAAATCAGGTTTCTTGCCTGAAAAGTAAATATCAAGCCATTCTTTAGTTTTTTTAAATATTGGTAAATTGAATATTTGCTTTTCTTCTAAAAGTTTATTGTTAAAATATTTTTGTCCTTTAAACCATAAACCAGTTAATTCTTTTCCATTGCTTGCCATTATAATTTCTCCTAAAGGAGAATAATATGTATTGATAAAATTCATTTTATGCTCACTTTATGTTTTTTGATTTTATAATTATATTTATTTGGAATTGTATAAAATAATAATTAATTTAATAAAATTACCATAAAATTATAGAGTCTATATTAAATTTATTGCTACTTTGTATGATAATTGTGTGCTTTTTATTTTCAAGAAGATTAGATATAAATATAAGTTCATCTTTATCATTAGAGTTTTTAAAATTGATATTTGAAAGTTTATATCCATCAATTATTATTTCAAAATTGTCAAAATTATCAAAATTTTGTGAAATAATTCCAAATCTAGTGCCTGTAAATTCAAAAGTTAATGATGCGTTTTCTCCAATATATATATGTCCAAAGTTTGCTAAAGAACTTTGAATTTCCCAATTACCATTGTATGTAAACATTGAGTCATCAGGTGAAATCATTTTTCCATTTGTTATCGAATAAGAAAATTCGGCATATCTATATGCAATATATTTTATTCCAGTTGCTGATGTATCAGTAACAATCAATTTGTAGTATCTAAAATTTGTTTCATCAAAGTTTACAATAACATTTGAACCATTTAAAGACACATTTTGAACATCTTTTATTAAAGTTAATTGTTCTAAAGTATTTCCTACATATATTTTAAATGTTGTAGGAAGATATTTTTTAGTAGGTTCACCATAAATAGTCAAAGTATTTGCATTTATTTCTTTACCCAAATCAACAGTTATTTCAAAAGGATTATTTTCGTTTATATTATTTTTATTTGAGTGTATATAATTATTTTTGTTATCATCAAATAACGCATCAATAGGGTAGTTTTTATCCCAAGGTTGATAGTTTGTGCTAATAAGTGTTTGTTCTACTTGTGGGGTATTAGAATAGTTGTAAATATAGTTTCTTGTATAAAAATAATCAGAAGTAAACTCTTGTGGGATATATGAGTTTCTATAAGCATTTAGGTAGGAAACATTTACTGTATCACCATTAAATTGTCCCCAACCTACACCTATATAACTTCTTGCATAAGTTACAAGTAATACTGCCTTAAAATATAACCATTGTCCTTTTTCTAACTCAATATCTTTATAGGTTGAAGGGTTTGAAAGGTCAAAGTTTGGACTTTCATTTAAGTTTTCAACTGTTGCAGCAAGATCAAAATTATTATTGTCTAAAGATATATATAGATTTGCGTATTTTCGTCCTCTTAATGCGATTCTATATTTGCCTGTTTCAGAAATATATATTTTCCCTTTCACTTCCATTATAGCGTTAGAAGTTGGGTTTGGTTCCCAAATTTCAGAATTACTATTTTGAACATTATTAATGTTATCTTCTATTAAAACTGAATTATATCCAGCATAATTATTTATAAAAGCATCATTTATGTCTTGATACATTGTGTCATCATTGTAAGTATAGATAGTTCTTTCAAGAATGTTGCTTTTTTGTTTTTGTTTAAGTTCAATGACAATATCAACATCATCAACATTAAAAGCACCATCATTTTTGATTATAGAAATAGATACTATGATTTTCCCTGATTCTGAATAGTTTTTATCAGGTAAATATGTATATGTATTATCTCCATTATCAATAACCGACCCATGTTCTGGTTTTGTAATGTTTGTGATTGTGTATGAAAAACCATCTGGTATTACTAGGTTATTTTTCAAATCAATTATAAAATTTTTATCAAAATCTATTTCATAAGGTTGAACTGTTGAAATATATTTTTTTTCTCCATCAAAATAAAAACTTCTTCCTGTTTGATAAATTGTTGAAATAGGCACAAACATAGGATAATTTTTCTCTTTATAACTTTCTTTCACTGAAGAAGAAATTGTTTGATGAAGAATCTCTTCAAAATAATATGACATATCATGATGAGTTGCGTCATTAAGTGCTTTATACCAAACGTCTACTCCACCTGAACCATTTCCGTTCTTTGTTGCATTAATAAAAATTTCTTGTCCAAAATTATGTAATATGTTAGCGTAAGAGTCAAGTGCACTATTTGCTTTAGTATTTGCAAGAGTTTGTTTCAAAGTCCAACTTGGATTTGTGTATCTGTTCCAACCAACAGCATAATTACCTTCATTATTGTTATCAAGATTCCTATTCGATGAAATTTTAGTAAATAAACTATAAGATACAAGACTTATTGCATTATTGGTCGTTTCATCTCCTGGTGCAAAACCATATCTTTGATAATGATGATTAAATTCATGTATACAACCCCAAAAAGCATCAGGAGCATTGTTTACGGCACTTTCATAATCAAGAGCAGCCGTCAAACAATATGTCGGGCAGTTTACTGTGTATCTTCCAACGAAAGCAACCATACTTCCAGCAGCAACAAAAGGATCGTAAAGAAATGTTATTCCTATATTCCCAGGAGAACCAGAAGGAACTTGATTTGAAACAAGTGCAATTTTGTCCCAAAGAACTGCTGCTTTATAAAGTTGATCATAATCAAATTGCTTTGCTCTATTTTTTGGACCAGAATGTCGAACCCCATCATCCCATACTTCGAGGTCAAAGTAAGGTGCTGAAGAATCTTTATTCATTTCAAATTCTTCTTGAGAGGTATAACCTAGTATAAAATGGGAATAAGATACACCTCCTGTGATTTTTACACTAAAAGTAGTGCCAGATTTGACAGGTTTAATATATATCGGACCACCAAGAAATGACCCTACGTAATCTACCGATGATTTTGTTGTCATGGTATTGACTATTACGGGCATACGATTAAAATTTCTTGCAAGCCAAATGTTATTTGCTTGCCCATTAGTTAAGACTTGACCAATATAAACAACAAGACCACCTGTTTTTTCAAAATCTTCTTCACTCATCTCTATTTTTATGACTTCACCAGCAGGTGCATAAAGACCAGTTATGTGATTTCCTGCACTACGAGATTTTATTGTGATTTCTTTAATAATTGCTGGTTCATCATCACTAACATCACCCTCATACATTCCAATAGATGCAGTATGTTTATAAAGTTTTCTATCAAGAAGAGTTCCGTTTAAATAAAGATTTCCGTCAGAGTCCATGCTATCGTAAGTAGATGAAGACGCATTTAGATAACTATTTTCATTTAATATTGCTTGTTTTTCTTCATCCGTTGCAGTCAAATTTGTCCCATATACTGGATATTTTTCAAGTCCTTCATTAGAGATTTCCGGTGTTTGTCTAGCGACTGTTCCTAAATATTTGGCTGAATATCCAACTTTAGAAGAATTTGGGTAAGCATAAGAATATTTATCTTGATATTTGTTATTGTCAGATGAATTATTAATAATAAATAAAATAGGCAACACTGCCAAAAAGCAGATTAAGATTGCACATAAAATAAAAATAAAACTTTTTTTCCTAGTCATTTTATCTATTCCTTTTAATATAAAGAATTGTTTTAATAATTATATCAAAATTAAAGTATTAATTCAATAGAGAAATAAGAAGAAATAACAAATCATTATAATTATTAATATATATACTAAAAGAAACTGATATATAAAAGTATTGAATCGGAGTAATGATAGTTAATTTTTTTTATAAAACATAAACAACTCTTAATATGAAGGTAATTAAGAGTTGTTTATTGTTATTTATTATTTTATATAATTACAATTTTATAAAAATTGTTTTTTTAGTTTAATGTGTAAAGTATTTGAAAAATAATCGTTATTAATAATATCAAATGCATGAAGCCAATTTAATGCAAATTTATTAAGATTATTTGCATAATTTTTGTTATAACTTTTTTTAAGTAAAATAGTTTTTATACCTAAATCATTGACACTTTGAGCATGATTGAAATTATCTTCTATTAAAAGAGAAATATTATTTTCTTTGCAAAATATTCCTTTATTTAAACAGTTTACAACAAGTTTATCATATTTAAAATTATATTTTTTTAGCCACTTTTTAGCATATTGATATGTTTTATTATTCCAGTAAATATCTTCTCTTGATGATAAGATCGTTATTTCACATTGTGTGTAAAGTGTATTTATCACATCTTTTGCAAATGCGAAAGGAAACATTAACATATTATCCATTATTATTTGTTTTTCTGTTTGAAAAAAATCAAGTTCTTGATTCTTGTCCATATTAAAAGTTTTAGGGACGAAAAAATATTGATTATCATAATCAATTTCTTCATTAAATAGGTTATTTCGTTTAGCATAATAATATCCATAAGTGAAATCAGTATCTAAAGTATTACAAATACAATCATCTATATCGATTGCAATTTTAATTTTTTTTATTTTTCATTGTTAAACCTAAAATTATTATACATATATAATAAAATTTTCAAAATAATTTAGTGCTATATTTGCTAAAATATTATTAAATTTTTGATAGTAAAAGTTGAACAAAATAGAACAGTTGCATTTTAATTTAAAATATGCTATAATATAATATACGAAGGTGCAGTATTCTAGTCGTTATTTATATACTAGGAAGATGAAGCAAATGGCATCGATGGCATATCTGTGAAGTTTCTGGTGTTTGCTTTGGTTGCCCAAACTGGGGCAGATGCTGGAAGTTAAGATTATTGGGCGCACTATAACGGCATATAGTATCCGACCCAATTTTCGTGGAGACTCAGCAGGGTGAATTCTCACTCTCTGAGAAGAACCTGCAATGCGGTAAAAGTCGTGTGCAGCGTAGCCTACTTTGAGTGGATATAAGGGAATTAGGTATCAACGTATAAAATTTATTGGCCAATAGATTTTATGCCTGCTTATGAAACTATATCTGCAAAACAGGAGAATAGTATATAAAAGCGTTAAGGAAAACTTCTAGACTGTTACTTAGTAGGCATTGTAAGGATTATAGTGTGTTCTGAGTGGCGATTCGGTGATAGGTCTTGTTTAAAAGGAAACTGCTTAAACGGTGACGTTGAGTGCGAGAATGGGAAATCCAACCGAACCTATGACACAAGGTTTACTTACAATGTTACCTTCTTTATAGAGCCTATCAAGAGGCTCTATATTTTTTAAAATTTAAAGAAAACAGAAATGTTTTTTTAGTTAAATATTTTTTCTACAGTTTGTTGAAGATTTAATTAATAAATACATTATTATTATTTGTAGAAAATAAAATATTAATCTTAAATGATTAATAAAGAAGCATAAAAATTTTTTAATAATAAGGAGAAAAAATAAAAAAATGGAAGGAAACCCGAAAAAGAAAACTCAAAAAAAACAATCGAAATTTGCTATATGGTTTAGATGGCCTCTTATTGTTTTAGTAACATCATTTTGTCTTTCAATGGCTTTTGGTGTGTTAAGTGAAATTGCCTTAACCAATGCAAGCATTATTATTTCTGTTATAGTTATATTGGTTTTCCTTGTGATTGCGATTGTTACAGATATGATTGGAGTTGCCATTGCAGCATGTGATGAAAAGCCTTTTAGAGCAATGGATGCTAGAAAAATAAGGGGAGCAAAAGAAGCAATTATGCTTGTTAAAAATGCAGATCGAGTTTCAAGTATTATTGCAGATATATTAGGAGATGTATGTAGCATTTTAAGTGGTGCTGCTGGTGCGTCAGTTACTGCTGCATTAATAAATGATAGCATGACCCCAATGCTGACAGTTGTTATTGCATCATTGGTTTCTGCTGTTATCGCTGCTTTAATAATTTCTGGTAAAGCGTTAATGAAAAGATATTCAATGATTCATTGTGAAAAAATAATTCTTATTTTAGGAAAACTTGTAAGTTTATTTCATTTTACAAGGAAAAAAGACAAGAAAATAAGCAAAAATAAAATTACTAAAAGTGCAAATTTAGAGAAAACTCAATCACAAAAATCATTAAATGAATCAAATGAGGCACAAAATCAAGAGGCACAAAATCAAAATGAAATCATTGAAAAATCGGATAATAAAGACAATAATAACAATCAAGGCGATAATTTAGAAATCACTGGTAAAGAAACAAATATAATTGAAAATCAAATAGGTGATGATAAACAAGTAAAATAAAAAGGATATGAATTTATATCCTTTTTTTTACTCAATACAAAGTGCTTTTTGGTCATGACTTACAAGAAGGTCATTTACCGTAAATATATCATAAATGTTGTTTTCAAGACAAAACATTATTATGATATCTGCAAGGTGATTTTTTGAAAAATTATATCCTGCTTTTGAAAGCATTTTTTTTGCAGTTTCAAAATTTACTCTAAGTGCAATAATTAAGGCAAAAACCGTATATTTAGATGGCTGATAATCTTTGTTAGAACGTAATTTTGAAAAAAGTCTTCTATCCATATTTACACGATTATAAATTTCAGAATCTTTCAATCCAGTTTCATCAATAAGTTCAAGAATATATTGCGAAAATGTTTGTTTATCTTTTATTAAATCAATAAAATCATCAACTTTATTTTGCTTAAAATCGGTTTTTTGAAGAGTAGTAACCATTTTTACTTTTTTAGATAAAGGTTTATTAGAACTTTCACTTAAGTAATCAACAAAATTATTTTCATCTTCATAATGATGTTTTATATATTTTTCTAATAATTTTTTTATATTTTTCATAAATGTCGCTCCTAAAACGACCTTTTAGGTCTTGTTTTTAATTAAAATAAACTTGTAAATTCAATCAAAGTATATCATAAAAAAGGAGGAAATGAAAATTATGGAGAAGAATTTATCACATTTAATTTTTATATTGGACAGAAGTGGTTCAATGGGAGGTGTAGAGGACGAAACAATTAAAGGGTATAATTCCGTTATTGAACAACAAGCAAAAATGGACGGAGAATTAAGGGTTACTACTGTGCTTTTCGACAATTTTATTGAAGAAATTTTTTGTGAAGAAAAACCAGAGAACGCAAAACTTGATCATAATAAATATTATGTAAGAGGCTCAACGGCAATGCTTGATGCTATAGGAATGACACTTTCAAAAGCAATCGAAAAAAATAATAAATTAAATCAAGAAGAAAAGCCACAAAATGTTATAGTTGCAATAACTACTGATGGTTATGAAAATGCAAGTAGAGAATATTCGTTTAAACAAGTAAATGATATGATTAAAAGATGTAAAAAACAGGGTTGGAACTTTATTTTCTTATCGGCAGATATAGATGAACAAAAAGTGGGTAAATCAATTGGGTTAACAGGAGATGATATAATGCCTCGTTTTAGAAAAACGACAAATGGGATGGCAAAAATGAGTGAATGTTTATGTAGTAGGATATCAGATTTAAGAGGATAATTATAAAAATATGGTTTATTAAAGTAATGATTTTTATTATTATAAAAAAGATAGCATCAGTTTTTGTGCTATCTTTTTTTGATTTATTGAGTTTGTTTTTGGTTATTCTCTTTCAAAATCATCATCTTCATTTTGATAATTATGATATTTATGTTCTTTATAAAAATTGATTGAATATTCTTCATCTTCAGAACTATACCCATTCTCCATATTTATAGGATCGCCAGCATCATTACATAGAAAACCATCTTTAAATCTTATTCCATCAATATATTCGTAACCATCATCTTCTTCGGTTTGTTCTTCCAATTCGTCAATTATTTCTTCTTCATCTTCATCTGTAATATCTTCTGTTGTATCATCGTGATAATTCCTTTTTTCTAGTTCTTCAACATCTTCTGAAGAATATCCATTGTTCATTGTGATAGGTTGACCTGCGTCATTACATAAAATACCATTTATTCTTTTTGCCATTTATTCACCTCAGAAAAAGTATATCATAGTGTAGTTAAAAAGTCAATGTTTGGCTCTTTTTAAAAAACAATTTAATTTTGTAAAATTTTGTAAAATATTTTACAAAATAAAGGGCTTTGTGTTATAGTAAAGTGCAGGAGTTTTTATGTGTGAAAATGAAGCGATTATTTACGAGAAAGCAACGAATATGCTGTTGGGGCTTAAGATACAACCGGGTATGCATGGCTTTGACTATTTAAGAAAATCAATTGAATTATGTTTACAAGATGGGAGTTTAATAAATAATATTACTACAAAATTATACCCATTAGTTGCAAAGTCATTTAATGTTAAACCAAGCATAATTGAAAGGTGCATACGAAATGCAATTAATCATTCTTTTAAAGTAAAAGGATTATTGGGTTTAAATAATTTATATGATACTATTATTTATAAGAATGATTTTAAACCATCAAATAGCGAACTTATTTCAATTGTTGTCGAAAAGATAAGAATTGAATTGTTAAAAGAAAATTTAGCATAGGTGATTAAATTAAAAAGATTTTAAAAATTAAAATGTATCTAAAGAATGCGTTCATTTAAACTTTAATTTTGAAGTTTAAATTATTTTTTAAGCGAAAAATTATAAATTGTTTTTGTTTGCTTGTTAAAAAAATATAAATGTGATATTCTTATATAGTAGATTGAAAATCTAGAAAAAATAAGGAGATATTATGGCAAACGTTATAAGAAATATGAATTTTAAACCAATAATTGAAAAATTATCGTATGAAAGATTAAGCGAGCCCCAACCAAATGGCACTGTTAATATGAGAGTATGGGACGATTTGAAAGTTGAAAGATTGCGTTCTGATGCAGTTAAAATTATTTTAACAAGATATGTTAAGCCAGAACCTGCTTGTATATTTTCAATAGAAGCATCATTAAGTCTTGAAGTTATTATTAATACTGCTGAATATGATAAACTTGATGATAGTGTTGAATACTTTAAGACAAGTGCAGTGGCAAGAGTTCTTGCAAGCAATTTATCAAGTATTTTATCTTCTATTACATTACATTCACAAATAGGTCCTATGATTACTGCTCCAGTAGTTCAATTTCCACAATAAAATAAAATTGTTTTAAATGAAATATATTTGTAAATTATTCAATTTATAATGACTAAATAGTTTTATGATTTATCTATTTAGAAATTAAAAAATAATATCAAAGGAGAAAAGTATGCTTATCGCAAGTATAGTTGTAATAGCAATATTTTTAATTTTTATAATAACAACTTATATTATTACAATTAAAAATTATTCATTTGATATTGATGGACAAAAGTTAAAAGTCCACAATCAAGGAAGTAAACTTCAAATTTCACTTAATGATAAGGTTGTTTTAAAAGCAAATATGCCACAATTGATTAAAGGCGAAAGTTATGAAGTAGAAATTAATAAAAAAATATATACAATAAAATGTCAATGTAATTCTTTTGGAAATAAAATGAGAGTTGAAATCTTTCAAGGAGAAAATCTTATTACTGATAATGGGGTTGTTATAGAAAAGAAAATAAAAGAAGATAAAAAGTCAGAAAATTAACTGACTTTTTATTAACTTTAATTATAAATGTTTAATTGGTTAAATATTTATTAATGTTTGTTAAATGTTGTTTTGATAAGGATAAAATATGAATAAGGGTATAAGTTTTTATTTTGGATATTATGAATTGCCTGAATTAAGGGCAAAAATGATAAAAGAGGCAGGTTTTGATTGTATTATTACAAGTGCTGACAATAAATTTAAAAAGCAAAATGGAAGTATAAGAAAACAAATAAAATTATTTAAAAAGTATGATTTGAAACTATCAAGTTTACACATGAGATATAATTCTGATGAATTACATTACTTTTGGGAAGATGGGAAGAAGGGCGAAAAACTAAAAAAACATTTAATCAAAGATGTTAAAATTGCTCATAAATATGGTTTTTCTTGTGTAGTAGTTCATTTATTTGGAAAATATTCAAAGATAGGTGAAAACAGATTGAAAGAAGTTTTAAATATTTGCGAAAAGGTAAATATTCCTCTTGCAATAGAAAATATAGATAATCAAAAGATATTTATTGAAACTTTTGAAAATATAAAACATCCTATGTTAAAATTTTGTTATGATTGTGGACACAATAATGTTTTTGATAGGGATTTTGATTATTTTTCTAATTATAATGATAAGTTAATAACACTTCATTTACATGATAATGATGGTGGAAGTGATTTGCATACTTTAAGAAAATTATGTAGTTCAACTATTGACTGGAAAAAGATTGCTTTAAATTTAAAGGGGCATGAAGATATAAATTTAGATTATGAAATTTTAAATAAAAATAACTCTACTTTGTCAATTATAGAGTTCTTAAAAGAGGCATTTTTGCAAGCACAAGAATTGGAAAACTTAATCCAAAGAAGCGAAAAATATTAAAAAAATATTTATCCAATAATTATAAATTTTATAAAAAATAATTATTAAAACATAAATATATAGAACATATAAGGGCAGTAGGGGGTTGACAAAATAAAAACTACATGATATAATACTAATGTCGAGCGTAGATAAATGCTATATTAGGACTGCAAAATTTAAGATTATTTTGGAAATGTGTTGCATTAAAGACTTCAATTCCAATTTCCATTTTTTCAAAATAATTTATATAGCATCACTTGTCTTGACTATCTTGCAAAAGCAAGAAACTAAGTCATATAGTCTTGTTTACAATGTGGAATTTTTATATTAAGTCATGGCAAACTTAAATAAAAATTAGTCTATGGTAACAAGAAAAAACTTATGGCGATAAGGGGTATTTCAAATTTTTTATCATGATTAATGTCAATTTTATACTTGCTCAAGTATTCGGCGTTGTGACGACATTAATAATGTGCCTTTCATATACAGTCAAAAGTAAAAAGACTTTTTTACTTCTTGGTTTTTTAGGCGATGTAATTTATGGAACTACCTTTTTGTTTGTAGGGTCTTTAAGTGCTGGAATTATTGCACTTATTTCATGCGTTCAAGGTTTGTTTCTTTATCAATTTAGTAAAAGGAATAAAAGACCTCCAAAAATAATTGCTTTAGCATTTATAATTGCTTTCCTTACAGCGGGGATTTTGACAATGGAAAGTTATTGGGATATAATTCCTATGATAACTTACGTGTGGTTTACAATTGCACTCTATCTTGAGAATGTTAAAGCAATTAAATTTATGTATATAATACCAAACGCATTACAAACAGTTTATGATTTTATTGTAATGGCATATGCCAGTGCCCTAGAAGATGGATTTGAAGCAATATATTTGACAGTGGTTGTAGTTGTCAACTATATTAAAGCAAAGAAAAATTCAAAGGTTATTTATACAGAAGATGCAACACAAAGAGATTCATCAGAAGAATTTATAATGAAGAAAGGTTATTGCCCAAGATTTTTACAGTCCGACATTATAAAAGATGAGATAGTTTTCAATAGTAAAATCATAAAAGGGTGGCTTAGAACAATAAGTGTGAAGGAGTTACATCCACCTTCAATGGCTACAAGTTGCCACAACTGAAATACTTGAAAAAAAGAACGCAAAATTTGCGTTCTTTTTTATTTTATTTTAAATATAATGGAATAAAATAATTAAAAATAATTTTTAAAATAATAAATTATATTTAATTAATTTATTATTAATTATTTTTTTTAATTTTTATATTATTTTAATATTTAATTTTTTTAATTATTTATAACAATATTTAATTAATTATTTATTTTATAATTTAATTATTTTAATAATTCTTTGATTATTTTTTCTGCAATGACAGCATTTGCTTTACCTTTGGTTTCTTTCATTACTTGTCCTACAAACCATCTGAAAACTTTTTCAGGTGTATCACTAGTATGATAATCTTCAACTGCTTTTTGATTATTTGAAATAATATTTGTAATTAAGGTTTTTAAACTGTCTTCATCAACATTTCCACCCATTTCTTTTGCAAGCTCATCAACGTTTGCATTTTCTTCCCAAACTTTTGCAAATATATCTTTTGCAACAGTTCTTGAGATTTTAGACTGTTCAAGAAGAGTCAATATTTTTGCAAGATTTTCAGCAGAAATTTTAATTTCGGCATTATCTTCATCTTTAATTTTACTTAATATGTCCGTAAGAAGCCAGTTTGCTACTATTTTTGGATTGTTATATAGTTTTATAGTATCTTCAAAGAATTTGATAATATCTCTATCTCTTGTAATAACATCAGCATCATATTCAGATAGATGGTATTCTTGAGTATATTTTTCCCTTAATTCTTCTGGCATTAAAGGCATAGTTTTACGAACTTTTTCAACATCTTCTCTGCTAATTTCGACAGCAAGCATATCAGGGTCAGGAAAATAACGATAGTCTTGAGATGTTTCTTTCTTTCTCATAGAAACACTTTTTTCATGATTGTCGTCCCATTTCCTTGTTTCTTGAACTATTTTACCACCATTTTTTAAAATTTCTATTTGACGATTTGCTTCATAGTTAATTGCTCTATAAACACTTTTGAAAGAGTTTAAGTTTTTCATTTCTGTTCTTTCGCCTAATATATTGCTACCTTTAGGTTTTACAGAAACATTTACATCGCATCTCATTCCACCTTGTTCCATTTTACATTCTGCAACATCTGCGAATATCAATCTTTGTCGTAATTTAGTTAAAAATTCAACGGCCTCGTCAGCACTAGAAATATCAGGTTCTGTTACAAGTTCCATAAGTGGAACTCCACCTCTGTTATAGTCTATAAGTGTTCCTATTGCTTGAGATAAGTGAACAAGTTTTCCAGCATCTTCTTCAAGGTGAATTCGATTTACACGAACTCTTTTATCTTTTAAATCAATATGTCCACCAACACATATTGGACGCACAAGTTGGCTTATTTGATATGCTTTTGCAAGGTCAGGATAGAAATAATTTTTTCTTTCAAATACTGCAAGGTCATTTATTTCGCTATCTATAGTAAGCCCTGCTTTGATTACAAGTTCAACTGCTTTTTTATTTAAAACAGGTAAAGCCCCAGGTAAACCTACGCATACAGGACAACAATTTGTGTTTGGTGTTGAACCAAATTGATTTTTACAAGTGCAGAAAACTTTACTATTTGTTTTAAGTTCTGCGTGGACTTCAAGTCCAATAACAATATCAAAATCTTGCATAATTTTACCCCCTATATCCTTTTTCTATATAATCAGCAACATTATATACCATGCCTTCATTTAGATTGTTTGCAACTAATTGAATTCCAAAAGGAAGACCTTCTTTATTCTTTCCACAAGGAAGTGATAGGGCAGGAGCACCTAAAATATTTGCAAGGATGGTAAATAAATCTTCTTTATACATAGAAATTGGGTCATTTGTTTTTTCACCAAGTTTAAATGCAACTCCAGTTGTGGTAGGAAGAATGATGACATCGCAATTTTTAAATACTTTTTCTGCTTCCATTTTTAATTTTTGTTGCAATTTTTTTGCTTTATTGTAATAAGCATCAAAGTATCCAGAACTTAACACAAAGTTTCCAAGCATAATTCTTCTTTTAACTTCTTTGCCAAATCCTTCACTTCTGCTCTTAAGATATATTTCGTCAACATTTAATGCGTTTTGACTTCTTCTTGAATATTTCACACCATCAAATCTTCCGAGATTGCTTGTTGCTTCAGCAGGTGCGATAATATAGTAACATGGAAGAGTTAATTCGAAATCTGGAATAGATTCTTCTATAATTTCTGCCCCATTAGATCTTAAGAAGTTAACGACTGAATGATATGTTTGTTCAACGTCTAGACCTTTCACCATTTTTTCTACTTCTTTTAATACGCCAACTTTAATTCCCTTGATTTCGCCTTTAATTTGTGAAAGGAAATCTGGAACTTCGATTTTTAATGAAGTTTCATCATGCTCACTTCCACCAGAAAGAATATTAAGCATATAAGCATTGTCTTTTACATTTTTTGTAATTGGTCCTACTTGTTCAATAGAACTTGCGAATGCGACAACGCCATATCTTGAAACTCGACCATAAGTTGGTTTTATTCCAACTACACCATTATAAGAAGAAGGTTGTCTAATAGAACCACCTGTATCAGTTCCAAGGGCAACAGGGCATAGACCAGCACTTACAGCACACGCACTGCCACCACTAGAACCACCAGGAACACGAGTAGGGTCAAGTGCATTAAGTGTAGGTCCGAAAGCAGAGTTTTCAGTTGAAGAGCCCATTGCGAATTCATCCATATTTGCTCTGCCAATAATAACGGCGCCTTCTTTTAGCATTTTTTCAACTACAGTTGAATTATATTGTGCAACATAATTTTCAAGAAATTTTGATGAACAAGATGCCTTTTTGCCTTTAAAGAGTATATTATCTTTAATGATTACAGGCACACCTGCAAGTTTGCCATTAAAACCATTTTTAATTTTTTCATCAGCCTTTTCTGCTTGTTCTATTGCATCTTCATAAACTTCCAAAACAGCATTTAAGTTTTTCTTTTCATTTATTCTTTCTATAAAATATTTTGTTACTTCAACAGAACTAACTTTTCTCTCATGCAGAAGAGAAACAAGTTCAATAAGTGATAATTCTTCAAATTTCATATTGACCTCCGTTAATCCAGCATTTTAGGCACACAGAAAGAGCCTTTTTTTGTTTTAGGACTATTTAATAAAATTTCTTCTTGAGGAAGACTATCTTTTGCACAGTCTTCTCGAAGGTCGGCAAGTTTATGAGAAGTATATTTTACTTCAACATCACTAACATCGCAATTTTTGACTTGATCGACAAGTTCAAGCATATTTTCAAATTCAGGAATAAAAGAGTTTAATTCTTCTTCAGAAAATTCAAGAGAAGAAAGACCTGCAAGTCGTTTTACTTCTTCTATAGTTACTTTAGTTTTTTCCATATATAATTACCTCCTTATGGATTAAGTCTGTCTGGTCCACGGAATACAAACATTGCCTCTTTAATAGTTGGAATATCAAGCATAAGCATTGTAAGTCTGTCAAGTCCAATTCCAAATCCACCATGAGGAGGACAACCATATTTAAAGAAGTTTATATAGTTTTCTTCCATAGTTTTAGGGTCAATACCTTTTTCAGCAATTTGTTTAGCAAGAACATCTGCTCTATGTTCTCTCATTGCACCTGATGTGATTTCAACATCTTTGTAATAAAGGTCATAAGTTTCACTATAGCCAGGGTCGTTATCTTTATGCATTGAATAGAATGGACGAACATCTGAAGGATAATCTTTTACAAAGAAGAATTGATGTCCGTTTTTCTTAAGCATATATGCAGCAAGAAGGTTTTCAGCCTCGGTATCAAGGTCAGAGCCTTCATCAAGAGGGTAATCACATTCTTCATCAAGAATTTTGTAAACTTCTTTCATGGTTACACGTGGGAAAGGTAAAGTTGGGACAACAACCTCAACGCCAAGCATTTCTTTAATTTTATCACCAAGTGTATCATGAACTTGTTTAAGTCCTGCATGGATTAATTCTTCTTCTACTTTCATAACATCTTCAACAGATGAAACGTTTGCAAACTCAAGGTCAAATCCAGAAAATTCAGTTGCGTGTTTTCTTGTAAATGATTTTTCTGCTCTATAAATTGGTGTTGCAATGAATACCTTTTCAAAACCTGCAGCGATTGCCATTTGTTTATAGAATTGAGGACTTTGAATTAAATATGCTTTTTTATCAAAGTATTTTACTTCAAAAACTCCTGAACCAGATTCGCTTTCATTTTTGATTGTAGTAGGGCAATGAACTTCTATAAATCCATTTTGAATACAATAGTTTCTCATGCCTTGAGTAAGTTGAGTTTGAGCCTCGAAAATTAAACGTTTTTTAGGGTCTCTTAAATCAATCCATCTATAATCAAGTCTTTGGTCGATAGAACTTTCTCCATCAATAGGTGAAATTTCTGCTTTAGATAAAACTTCAATTTCATCAGGAATAAGTTCTTTTTTGCCAAGTTTTACGTATTCATTGGCAACTATTGTTCCTTTTGCTTTAATATAGCAATCTTGTGTAAGGTGAGCAAGAATTTCTGCCATTTGAGGTTTTGTTGCTTTTTCAACAGTCATTTGAAGCATACCACTTCTGTCTTTTAAAATTATAAATTGCATACTTTTTTGATCACGAACTTTTTCAATCCATGCCCATATTTCTACTTTTCCTTGAGCATCTTTTAAATTACTTTTTACGTATTCTTCCATAAAATCCTCCTTATATATATTTTTTCTTTTTGAAGGAAGTAAAGATTTATAAAGTTTTTTTAATTTTTATCTGCTTGAATTATTTATTACTTCCTTTAAAACCTTAGTTTTAATTCAACATTATTTTAAACTAAGTTTTATAAAAACAAAAAGTCATTCGCCTCTAAAGCACTAGACTTTGTTGTCATAGTGTTAGGACGAATGACTCGCGGTGCCACCTAACTTGAGAAAAATTTCTCCACTTTATTAATTTGGCTATAACGGGCTTTCCCGATCTTCCCTACTAAAGATATCTTTTTCGAAAAGACAACTCCTAAGTGTTCTTTCACACAGTCTTTTTGGCAAGTTCTCAGCAATCTTGCCTCTCTGTAAAAAAGAGTTTGTGTTACTTTTCTTAATCAACGCTTTGTTAAAATTATAGACAAATAATTTTTGATTGTCAACTATTTATTCTTAAAAATTATTTAAAAAGATTGATTATTAGTAAATTAGTTTCTTATATACCAAGAAGGATTACATATAAATTCCATATTATTTAAATATGCTAAATTTTTATTTAATCCATTTAATTTTATGTAATAACAATGTAACATTTGTCTATTTTGTTTAAATTTTTTATTATCTTCATTTCTCCCATATTTTCCATCTCCAATGATAGGGTGTCCAAGATAGGAAAGTGTTGCTCTGATTTGGTGTGTACGACCAGTTATCAGTTCACACTCGACTAAACTTGATGATGGAGAGGATTTTATTGTATTAAAAATAGTTTGAATTTCTAACGAATTTTTTACTTTATTATTAAAGATTTTGACAAAACTTTCCTTGCTATTTTTTTGCAAATATGCTTTCATCAAATAATTTTTAAAAGACGTTGACCCAACAACTTGTGCAAGATATTTTTTCGTTATTTTATGATTTTTTATTGCATCTGTAATTTGTCTTTCTGCCATTTCGTTTTTAGCAAAAATTATAAGCCCAGTAGTATTTCGGTCAAGCCTATGGACAGGGATAAGATTAAGAATTTTTCCAAGTCCATCTTGTCCCTCAATTTCAATGCCACTTGGTTTATTTACTATTGCAATATTATCATCTTGATAAATAAACGGAATTTCTTTTTCTAGAAGCATTTCTTCATTATAAAAGATTGTTATTTCATCTCCAGCATAAACATCAGTGTTGTCTTTGACTCTTTTTTCGTTTATTTTTACATCTTTGTTTCTTAAAATTTTATTGGCATTGTTATAAGAAAAACCTTTACTTGTCAAAATATTGATTATTTTATCATTTTTATTTACTATAAAGTTTATTTTTTTCATAGGTATATAATAAAACATTTTTCATATTTTATCTATCATTTTTTTACTTTTACATGAATATTTATTAAAAAGGGGGATTTATGAGTAATTTTTTACATTTAGAAGGGAATTGCCTTGAAATCAAAGGAGCAGTTAAAGTTGTTTCTTCATCACAATCTCAAGCAGTAGTTGAAACAGTTGATAGTGGAGTTGTTATTACAGGGACAGAAATAGAAGTTAAAAAGTTGAATTTAGACGAACAAGAAGTAATATTTAGTGGTAAATTTATTAATTTAAAATTTGGCACAATAAGCACAAAAAAAGTTCCATTATACAAAAGAATATTTAAGTAATTGTTAGTTTTTTAGTTATTTTTATTCTATATATCAATAAGTTTTATCTTTAATTAAAATATATTAATAAAATGGAGAACAATGTTATATCCTACTGCAAACCAACCATTAATAATAGTAGTTATGCTTCTCACAGGTTTTCTTTGTGGGATTATGTTTGATGGTTTTAGATGTTTAACATATTTGTCAGGTGGCGACAAATGGTCAAAACATTTTTTTGATTTTTTAGCAACTGTCTTATCATTTGTTTTATTATTTTTTGCAAATCTATGGACTAATTATGGTCAATTTAGGTTGTTCGTTGTAATTTTATTTTTATTGGGTTTTTCCATTGAAAGAATTATATCAAAATTTTTATGGACAAAATTAGTTATAAGATGGTATAATATTTTTAAATTAGATAGAATTAATTTAAAGAAGAAAAATAAAGATGGAAGAAAAACAGAAAAAGAAATTAAATAACTGGCTTATAGGAATAGGTCTTGCTATTCTTATTCTTTTTGTAGTAATAACTTCTATAGTTATAAATTACCAACAAAAGAAGTATGATGAAATCAAAAATGATAATGATGAAATTGAAGGTCAGTTGCCAGAAGAAAAAGAATTATGTATATTAAATGATGATTTTTGGAATAATTAAAAAAGTAAAAAAAAATTAAAAATTAGCAATATTTGTTTGACAGTGCTAGCAATCAGTGCTATAATATGCTTGCATTAAAAATGCAGGAGGTGTATTATGAAACATAATGATAAATTTGATTTGGTTTTAAGAGGAGATGATGATAGAGAACCACTTGGTTTATTTGATCCATTTTTTGACCACTTTTTTGATATGCCTATGATGAATAGACGAGAGATGCGTCAAATGAACAATGTAATGAAAACAGATGTAAAAGAAACAGACAAGAGTTATATTTTAGATGTTGATTTACCAGGTTTTGATAAAAAAGATATAAATGTTGAATTAAAGAATGGCTATCTTACAATAAGTGCAAAAAGAGAACATAACTTTGAAGACAAGGATAAAAAAGAGAACTATATTAGAAAGGAAAGAAGTTATGGACATTTCAGCAGAAGTTTTTATGTTGGAGATATTAAGGAAGATGATATTGATGCAAGTTTGAAAGACGGAATATTGCGTATAGAACTTCCTAAAGAAGAGAAACAAGAAACAAAATCAGGTAAGATTGAAATAAAGTAATTTTAAATCTATAAAAAAAGAAGCATTAAAATTAATGCTTCTTTTTTAGATGTTTAATAATAATAGAAAGGAAATTAATTTATTTGAATGTTGTTGATAAGAATGAATAATTGAATTAATGACAAATATTTAGAAATTTATTAAATGGTAATTTAAATAAAAATCTGTAGAAAAATTAATCTACAGATTTTTTACTTGGCTCCCCAGGTAGGATTCGAACCTACGGCCTATCGGTTAACAGGGCGAAAAATTAATAAAAACACTATATATAGTAAAGATTTTATTATTATAAACACTGTATATAGTGTTTTATTTTATCAATTTTTTAGTTTTTTATGTGTTTTGAGTGTCAATTTGAGTGTCAATTTTTTGTTCTAAATATTGAATTTGTTGCTTTTCATAATCACTTAATACTTTTATGTAATATTTATTTGTTGTTGTAACATTGGTATGACCTAGCCATTTTGCAATAACATTTTGTTGAACTCCATTTTCTGCACACATTGTAGCAAAGGTTGTTCTTAAGTCTTTTACATTAAAGTGAAAACCACATAATTTTCTTAATTCATAAATTCTTCTTTTTCTTGTTGTTTCGCTTATTTTAAAAAGTTGACCTTTTACATTTTTTAATTTTTCTAAAACTTCATTTAATTGTTTAAATCGTGGTATGTATCGGTCAGATTTTTCTGTTTTAGTTCCTGGAACATGAATAAAGTCTTTTTCAATGTCTGTGTCTTTTATTAAAAATATTTCTGCTGGTCTTACTCCTGAGAATAAATAGAATCTAAACATTTCTCCATTTTCAATTAAATATGATTTTTCTATCAAGATTTTTCTTTGTTGAATTGATAAAGAGTTTCCTTCTTTTCTTATGCTATGATATGGTTTAATTTCATCAGCAATATCATATTTAATTAATTTTTCTTTATAGATAGATTTTAAAAAGTCTTTAATATATTGAGTAGTAAATTCTTTCATTCTAGGTTGTTCGATTTTATTGATTGCCAAATTAAAATCTAATGAATTTAAATCTTTAATATTTTTATTTTCAAAATATTTTTGAATTTGGTTTTTAAAAACACTTCGTATATTTTTCAAAGTTCTTTCTTTGTATAAAGGCTTTTTATATTTATTATACCAAAGTTCCCAGGCTTCGTATAATTTTATTTGTGGTTTTATGAGTTTTGTTTTTTCTTTAAATAGTTCTTTTAATTTGTTTAAACATTCTATTTGAGTTTTTGCATAAATACAATATTGTTTTCCGTTTTCTCGTATTCTTGCTTGCCATCTTCCGTCTTTTCTTTTTTCAATTTTATGTCCTTTATATTTCATATCTTGATAAATATCTCCTTCTATAATGGTATTTATATCAGAAGAACTATCCATCAATCCTTTTAGAAATTCAGTTATTGCAATGTTACAGTTTGTTGCTTGTTCAAGTAGTTTACTTTGTTGTTCTGCTATATTTTAAAAAATTTTGTATTATTTGTTTTTTCATAATTTCTCCTTATTAAAAAAAATATTGTTTTAAAGAAAAATTATGTATTTTAGTGCCAGGTTAATTTTGCCCAGCAAGTAACCCGGCACAGTATGAAATTGCTCGTAATGAATTAACATCATTAAGTTGCAAAATAATGTTTATTGCTTGTTTTTGATTGTTTGTTGCAGTGCTTGGTAGGTCGTAAGGCCTTGGTCTGTTACAAAGATTATCAAGACTTATATCGAAAAAATCGGCAATTTTAATTAACAATTCTATTGTGGGTTGCGTTTTTTCGTTTTCATAATTTGAATATGTTGTTTGTTTAATGTTTAATATTTGAGCCATTTTTTGTTGAGATATTCCTTTTTGTTCTCTTAATATTTTTAATTTCATAATATCCTCCTGTAATATTATAAAGAAAATTAATAAAAATGTTTATTTTTTTTATTTTTTTTAATAAATATTAAAAAACTTGCTAAAAACACTTGCTTTTTATTAAATAATTTGGTAGAATATTTAAAACTTATTAAATAATTTGGTAAAAGGAGAAAATTATGAATTTGTTAAAGAAATTATATTGTAGTGAATGTGTTGATTCTAAATTAATAAGTTGTTGTTATTCAATAGATAAACCAACAATGAGAGATAGTTCTTATAAGTATTTAATTGGTCAAAGTGGTGTTGTTTGTATACCTAAAGCATTTAGGACTGATAGTGGTTTTAAAAATTTTTTAAAAGTTTATAACCTTTCAATAGTAAAATCTACAGTTGAAATTCTTGGGAGAAAGGGAGAGCGTTTTGTTTGTTGTTCTTTAAAGGGTAAGTATAAAGTTTTTCTTTTTTGGCATAAATCTGAATTACCTAAAAATGCAAAACCTTTTATAGGATTGTCTAATGGTTCTTATGTAGATTGTTATTATGCTGATATAGATGGTTGGAGAGTTATTTGCATACCTAACCCTAATGCTGATGAAGTTTATCATCCATATTCAAATTATTTTGAAATTTCTAAAAAATGGGGTTGATTATGGCAATATACAAAGTTGAAAAAAGCAATGTAAAGAAAAAACAATATTTTACATGCTACGAAGAATTATCGACATCAGTTTTATTTTGGGGAAAGTGTAAGGAACAAAGCAAGAAAGATAAGATAAAAGTTCGGTATATTGTGAAACCAAATAAAAAAGTCGACAATGCAAAAGTTGTTAATGTAATAGTGGAATATCCAACAGGAGAGGTTTGGTATTACACATTAAAGGAATAAAAAAAATCATCTATGAAAGATGATTTAAACTTTGATTTTTTCAATAAGTTTCATTTTTTTAGAAAAATCTTTATAAAGTTGTTTTTGTTGTTTTAAGAAAATTTTTGAAGGTAATTTATCTTTTTGTTTATCTAGTTTAGCGAATTCTTCTTCGTATTTGATAATTAAATTTTTCTTAAGTTCAAGTTTATCAAAAATAGATTTAACTTCCATGAGATAACTCCTTTAAAAATATTAAATGATAAAAGCGACCGACCACTAAAGATTTATCATTAAACAAATTATATCAAAAAAATATTTTAAATAAAAGGAAAATAAAGAAATGGAAGAAAAAGCATTTATGATTGTTTCAAATAACATGATTTATGAGTGTAATGGTATTGAAGAGTTAAAGCCAAAGATTAAAGCACTAAATACATTTAAAATTGCCTATCGAGTCTATTATCGTTGTGAAAACGAATGGACTGAAATGTTAATATCAGCAAACGAGTTTATTCAGATTTTTAACAAAGGTATAGTCGATGGGTTAAAAGGAGAAAAGGTATGAGTTACAAAACAAAAACAAGCTTAAAAGCAATAGTTGGTTTTATATTGCTTTGTGGAGTTGCTTTTATTGCAACTTGGATGGGCTTATCTATTGCTCATAAAACTAACCCAATAGATGAGATAAAGTCTTGGGGACAAGAGAATGAGCAAATAGAAGAAGATAAAGAACCTACAGAAGAAGATTCAGAATCAGAATTGCAAAATGTTGAAGATATTGAAGATTATTCAGACTTAACAATAGTTGCTTAAAGGATAAAAGGTAAAAGGAGAATATTATGAAAATAAAACATAAGATAAAAAACATGAATTTATTATTATACATATTCATAATTTTCTTTTGCCTTTTTTCTTTTTTATCAGTTATTCCAACTTTTGTTTATGCAGAAGATAAAGAATATTCAAATGTATTAGACGATTTGACTAAAGATGAAAATTTTAATATTGAAGATTATCCAACAAAAGATAAAGATTATAGTCTTCAAGTAATTCATATTGCAGAGAGTGTTGATTGGGAATTATTTGTTTATGTTTATCAACCTTCTGCTGATTTATATAATATTAAAGCAAGTTCAATAACAATGTCAACAGTTGTTAATGGGTTAAATTTTATTACATATTCTTTAAGATATATTAATAGTAATGGAACTTTGTTTAAATATGTTGTTGAAGGGTTTGAAGTATCTAGAGATTTTGAGCGTGTTTATGATGTAACATCAATTTATAGACCTTTTGATAAAGAAATTGATGAAGAAATTGAAGGACAAATTATAAATGAAGTAAATTATAATGTTTCTAAAATTTGGACATATACAATAAATGATGAAGGTATAGTTCTTGATATTCAAGATACAGATACTATTAGAGTTACTGATAAATATGTCGGATTTATTCGTTATCAAGATGGTAACTGGTGGAAATTGTGGGGAGAAAGTGCTTGTGATAGACATTTTATTGCATTTTCTACGGATAAAGATATAGACCGATTAATGGAAGCAGATGTTTATTATCAATCACAATCAGCCCATTTTAGAGATTATTTATCAATTCTTTATAAGGATAGTTGGACATTTGGAGACCCAGAAGAAGGATATAAATATTTAACATATAAAGATACTGGTGGTTATGAAGGCCTAGGTGGAATTGATTGGAGTAGAATTCAAACTATTGATGAATTTGTAGATACTGTTAATGTATCTTGGGTTTATACTTGTGGTATTTTAGATTTTGAAGTAGAAACAAAAATATCAGAAGAAGGATGGAATGATGTTAAAGATAAACAATGGGTTCTTAGTTTTTTGGAAACATCTTATGAAGTTAAGAAATCAGTCCACGAAGAGAATTATTATTCGACTCGTGTTAGTAATGTTTCTATTCTTCGACTTAAGTTTGAAACAGATGGGGTTATATATGATTTAGGTGTTATTGATAATAAACAATCAGGAGATGGAATTCCAGATAGTGATAATTCAATAAATGCTTCTCTTGCTGATTGGGTTGAAGCAATAATTGCTATTGTTACTTTAATGCTTTTATTGATGTTAATTGTCTTTTTGTGGCCTTTTATTTCTCCTGTTTTAAGTGTAATTATTAAATTTTTATTAAATTGTTTGAAATATATATTTAAAGGAATATGGTGGGTTATAACTGCACCATTTAGTATATTTGATGATTAAAAAAGGAGAAAGGTAAATGAAAAAAGTAATAGGTTATATAGTCATTTTAATATTATTTGCTGGTTCTATATGTGGTATTACATTTGGTATAATGTGGAATGATGTAAATAATAAATATCAAAATTCAACTGATTCAGAATATATACAACAATTAGAGCAAACTATAGAAAATTTAACAAATTATCAAGAAGAATTGTTGCTTCAGATTGATAATTTAACTAAAGAAAATCAAGAATATATTTCAAGAAATGAAGATTTGAATAATACAGTTACTACATTGACCGGACAAGTTGATAATCTGACAAAACAAGTAGAAGAATATACTGTAACTATTGAAGAAAATAATACAACTATTTCTTCACTTGAAGAAGAAATTGATGAATTAAAAAATGATATTTCAGAAAATCAAACTTTAATAAATGAGTTGAATGAGCAAATAGAGTCATTAAAATCTCAAAATGCAGCTTTGCAAGAAACTATTGATAATCATTTAGTTACTATATCTACATTAAATGGCACTATAGATACATTAAATGAAACTATAGAAAATTTAAAAGATGATAAAAATTCTTTGCAACAGTCAATTAATGAACTTACTTCTCAAGTTTCTTCTTTAGAACAAGAAATTGAAAATTATGAAAGTATAATTGAAACTTTACAAAGAGAAAACTACGCAACAGTTATATTTAAAATAGAAAATGAAGTTGTTTCTACTCAATCAATTAAGAAAGGCACTCACCCTACTGAAATCGAAGATGAACGATTAAATGATGAGTCTTTCAAAGGTTGGGTTATAGAAAATACAAGTGATATTGTTGACCCTTATACTTGCAATATAGAGCAAAATATTACATTTGTAGCACATTTTGAAAAAACTTCATATCAAGTTACATTTAAAGTTAATAATGCAATAGTTGATACACAAACAGTAAATGTTGGACAATATGCAACAGATTATGTTGTTTCAGAAACAGAAGATTATGTATTTGATTATTGGACTGTAAACGGAGTTAAAGTTGATAATGTTTCTACATATCAAATTAATGCTGATACTGAATTTGTTGCTGTTCTTAAGTATTATAAAACAGTAACTTATAAAGTTGCAGGTCAAGAAGATTATGTAGTAAAAGTTCTTGAAGGTAACAAAATTGAAGAAAAATATGTTCCAACTTTTACTAATAATACATATTTTGCAGGTTGGGAATATAACAATCAATTAATAGATGAATCTAACTTTTTAGTTGTTGATAATGTTATTTTAGTTGCAAAATTAAATTACATAAATTCATCATATCATTTTGTTTCTTTAGTTGATTATAACACACCAGATTTAGATACTAAAACTTGGGCTCATCGAGTTACTATTGATTTTGAAATAAAAGATAATGAATTAGTTTCATTTGATTTATATGTTGAAATGAAAGGTTCTGCTGATATATGGCTTGAAGTATTAAATTATAGTATAAATTGGTTAGATTTTGTTGAATTTGACAAGAAAACACAAGAAATTAAAGTTAATGTTTCATTTGAAGTTGATACTTCTTTGTCATCTGAAGCAATAGAAACTTTAAAATCTTATGGTTTTAATAACTTGATTAATCTTGATTTAAAATACAACTCAGATAATATTTGGGAAATGTTTGATTATATGGAATGCTGGGGAACTACATCAAAAATGTTACTAGGTCAAACTCAAAATATTGAGTTTGTAGTTGGAGAAAGTCAAACAACTATTAAGGAAGATTAAAACAAATATGTTTAATGAAAAATTTAAAATATTAAAGTGTTATTGTTACTTTAATATACTCTATTCGCAGTCAATTTTAAATAGGTATAGAAAGAAAGTAGACCATATTGAAGTTAGATATAAAAGATTAATGTATCATCATGCAACCGATAAATATCTTGTGTTTTGGGACGGAAAAGAATTTAAAAGGTTTTTGAAAGAAAATATTATTGATATAACAGAGTGCGTTGGTGGGGACACTTAAAAAACTACCCACTACCATAGCACAAAGTAGGAAGACCCTCGCCTATTTTGTGTTAGCCAAATCATAATTGTTAAGTCCGGAATTAATGATTATGAGAATCAATTTAATAAAACTGTAAGTCAAAGCAATGAGTCTTTGCACATATTCAATAGTTAAAGTTGAATAAAAAAATAAGAATTAAGGAGAAGATGAAAATGACAGAAGTAGTAAAATTAAGAGAAGATATTAATGAAATGGTAAAAAGTATTGAGTTTAAGAGAATTAAAACTAGATACAATTTTAGAGATGTTGCAGTTGTAACATTTTTTAACAATGAAGTTGTAGAATTTAAAGATTCTGAAGGACTTTATGATTTATTTTTGGCATATCGAAAGAGTGGAGAAACTAATTTTATAAAGTCAAAGAAGTTGGTAGAAGAATATAAAACAGGTGCTGTTGATATTATAGAAGACCAAGATGATCAAACAAATACTTATGTTTGTGTATTGTTTGAATTAACTGACGGACAGAAATATAGATTGTTCCCAGCTCGTAGATATGTTGATCGAAAGATTATTGATTTATATTACAAGTGTTTTAAAAATAATAAAAAACAAGCACAAACAGTGCAAAAATAGTTAAGGAGAGTAAATTATGTCTTATGAAGTAATTGACCCAATTACGGGTGTAAAAGTAAAGAAATATACTTTAAAAGAAAAGTATGAATATTATAAAAATAAAGCAAATTCCAATAATTCTGTGAATAGGCAAGGCAAGAAAATAGGCTTTACAGGACGAGTTGAACTTGCGAATAAAGCAAATCGTATTAAGCGAAAAATGGGGTCAAACAAGCAAAAGTATGATTATTACAATAAATAAAAATAACCCCTAATAAGGGGCTATTTTTATTGTAAGGACTAGCTCAAAATTACTAACCTGTATACTTCCTTACATGGTTGCTACGCATTGCACAACTGTCAATTAAGACCATCCAGGTTAATTTAAGTATAAAATAAGGAGTTTAATATGTCAAGAAATTTACAAAAAAAGAATAAAGATTTAGTTAAATTGCAAGTAATGACTGCTGATAAAGTTTGGCAAAAGAATAAGAACGGAAAGTATCAAATTAATAAAAATTTGAATGTTTATGGGAAAGTTGAAAAAGGTTCTGATTGTTTTGTTACAGCAACAAATCAAAAGGGAACTAATCATCGTTTTATCGAAAATACAGTAAATTTGACTAAAAAGACTAAAAATGAAATAGTTGATAATTTCTTAAATAAAAATAAGAGGGTTGTATATTTAGTAGAACCTAAAGAATAACTTTGACGATTGATTTTAAAGATTTTATCGACTATGATAAACGAATAGGGAAAATGATAATTTCAGGCGATGAAGGGACAGGTAAGACTTTACTTTTGACAATGATAGCGATTGGAAAAATGTTGCATGGACTTCAAGATTGTTGGAAGAGTTATAAAGTAGTGGATAGTTACAATAAATTGGGTTTTCATTTTTCTAAGAACTATAAACATTTATGTTTTGCTAATTATGATATAAATTGTTCTGGAACCCATATTCCAGATAGAAAAGTATATCGTTGTAATCCCTATCGTTTAGGTTTGTTTGACAAGTTATTTGAAACTGACTTTTTTCCACCTTATTCATTGTTTTGTATTACTGAAGCTTATAATGTGTTTAATGCTTATCTTTATAATAAGTTTAGAGATTCATTTAAAGGATATATTAAAACATCTAGGCATGGTAAATATGATATGGTTTTAGATACTCAATATTTTGGTGATATTTGCACAATGTTTAGAAGAATAACCAATCGATTTATTCTTTTACAAGGTGATGTAGAGATGTTAAAGGATAAGGAAGGTATAGTAATCGGACATAAATTACATATAACAGAATGGAAAAGCAATAGAGATGTTGAGTATTTTGAATCATCTTCGGTGAAGAAAAATTGTAAAGAATATGATTTGATAATTCATAAGTGCCTTTTTAAAAATTATGATACTGAATTTTGTAAATACTTGCATTTATTAGGTAGAGAAAATCAAGATTTTTTGATAGAAAATTTTCAGAAAATAGAAAAAATTGAAGATTTAGATAATTTTGGTGAAGAATTTGGAATGATTCCACCTGAAGGGTTTTTTATTGATGGTAAAAAACAAAAAGAGAATGAAATTGTAAAAGTCGATGAAAAACTAGAAGAAAATGATATTTTTTAGGAGAAAAAAATGGAAGAAGATAAATTTTATAATTCAGAAATTTCTATGAAGCGCTTAAAGAATAAAGGTCGATTGATAGATGATTGTATATTGCTTTTTTGTGGACTTTCAGAGAAACGGGAAGTATTACCAAGATCATTTCGTAGAAAATGTGAAAAAACAATTCTTCGAGATTTTAGGAAAGGTTTGCAAATTATAAATAAAAAAATACCAGTATACATTGAAATGCCTCAATTAAAAAGTGTAGGTAATGGAATGTATCGAGAGATAGACTCAAAGACAAAAGAACCTGTTAGCAATGAGATAACAGTTTCTTCATTTGATAGCCAAATAGAATCAGATATGAAAAAGGTTATTGATTATAAATCGGAAGATTGAGATTAAAAGTGATTGGATAACAGTCATAACCATGTGGGAATGTGGGTTACTCTCCAGGAGAGTTATCCACATTTCCAGTAAACTGTGGGTTAGTGGTAAAGTTTTAACTTTTCCACTTATCCATAGTTTACCGTGAGCATGGCGGTATTGTTTGAAATGTGGTAAAGTCAACGACTTTTCCATATTTCAACAATACATAATCCTTATGAAAAAGCCGGTAAATACTATGAAACTTATTAAGGAACGCAGAGCCTAAAAGTATAGTATTACCTTTTAGGCTCTGCGTTCCACGGGAATTGCTTTATTTATAAGGGTTATAGCGATTTTTTATAAAAAATAGTTAAGAGCACTGCGTTCTGTAAATTAATGAGGGTTATTATGAAATTTTTGAAATCAGAGATTGAAGAGTTTGAAGTTTATGAAGAAAATGAAAGAGAGCATAATGCAGAGAAAAGGAATTCAAGAGGTCGTTGTTGGGTTGGCACTTGGAATAATCCAAAAATGACAGATGAAGAATTTCAAAAGCATTGGCAAGATTTATATGATTCAGAAATATTGCAATTTGCAGTTTTTCAAAGAGAGAAAGGTGAAGAAAAAGGGACTATTCATTTTCAGTTTTTTGTAAATTTTCGAACACCTCAGTATTTTAGCAAATTAAAAACTTCATTAATTCCTGCAGGATGTCATTTTGCTCCTATGATTAGTTCTGCTGTTCGGTGTAGAGAATATTGTTCAAAAGTAGATACTCGAGTTTCTGGACCTTATGAAGTTGGTGAATTTGAAGAAGAACGGCAAAGGACTGATTTAGCAAGAGCAATTAAAATGATTGATGAGGGAGTATCTTTTGAAATGGTTTGTAAAATATTTCCTTCACAGACATTGCAGTATGGTCGACAATTAAAAGAACGAGAAAAAATGGTTCTTCAGGAGAGTCAAGAGAATGTATTTAGACAATTAAGTGTTACATATATTTATGGTCCACCTGGTATTGGAAAGACTAAGGAAGTTATGGAAAAGTATGGTGGATATAGTAATGTTTATAGAGTAACATTTTATGATAATAGAGCATTTGATGCGTATAAAAAGCAAGATGTCATTTTATTTGATGAGTTTAGAAGTTCATTTAAAATTACTGATATGTTAAATTATTTAGATGGATATCCTTTACAACTTCCTTGTAGATACAATGATAAGATAGCAGTTTATACAAAAGTTTATATTGTTTCAAATATACCTCTTTCAAAACAATATTTAAAGATACAGGAAGAAGAGCCAGAAACTTATCAGGCACTATTAAGAAGAATTCATAATGTGATTAGAATTGATAGTAATAAAATGAAACATATAGAAAAACAATCTGGAGTAATTCAAGAAAAAATGGATATAGACGAAATAGCATTGCAACCAGTAGAAGATGATAATTTACCATTTTAGAAAAAGGGGGAATAAGTGAAAAATTTTTTATTTATAAAAGGACGAAAATATAAATTAAAAGTGGTTTCAGTAATCGATAATGATAGTAATGTAGTAGGTATGTGTTATAAAAAAGAACATTTAATAAAAGTTGTAAAAGATAATAACATGGAAGAATCGTTGAAAACAATAATACATGAATTATTACATGCTTATATATATGAGTGTGGTTTAAAAGATGATTCTTCAAATGAAGATGTTGTAGTATATCTTGAATTAAATTTTTTACCGTTTTTATTAACATTTTTAAATGGAATAAAAATAGTTTATCCAAACAAAGAAGAAGATATTTATAGAATTAAGTATTTAATTTATAAATTGTTCGATGTAAAAGAAAGAGATTTTTATTAAAAGTGAGGGGAAAATGAGTAAAAGAACTTATGAAGAATATATAGAAAATGATTGTCATCCTGTTGGATACAATGAGCCTTGTCAATCTTATTTATTCGGACAAACAAGCGTTGATTTACTTTTAGATAGAATCGACCAACTCAAACAACAACTAGAAGAAAAAGACAAAGAAATTGCAAGATATAAGCAAGAACTTGAATAAACTAATGCTGGATATGATTTTATATATGAGCAGAGTGGGGAAACAATAAATGAGTTAAAACGACTCGCAATTGATGAATTTGAAAAAATGAATGGAATTTTGTCTGATATAATTATTGAAGTTACGAAAGATGAATTTGATTTAGATAGACTTTGCTATTTAGAAGAAATTTCTGCAAAGTTTTGTGAAAAAATTCAAGAGAAAATCAAAGATTTGAGGTTATTGTAGTATGATGTTTTTTGTAATCGTTGTTTTTCTGTTTTTAATTTTTTTAGGACCAATAATAGATTATTTTGTTTATGAATTTGATTTTTCAAGATTAATAAACATTAGGTTGGGTTATTTGTATCATCGAAAATATAAATTGTTGAATATAGTTTTATCCTTAAAAGAAAAGGTAAAGATTAGTTTTAAAAATAAACAGTTTGATAAATTAGAAAGAAAAGTTGATAAAATATTAAAGGAATATGAAAAGGTTTGTAGTCAAATTAAGAAATTAAAGATTATAAAAAAGACTAGATAATTCTAGTCTTTTTTGGTTAGATTGATAATAGTTCTTCAATAAATTTGAGTGTCAAATTGAGTGTCAAAACTATTTATAAATCAATTTCGCAATTCTTAAAAATTGCTATATCCCTTATAAATAAAGGGAAAACTCTGGCTCCCCAGGTAGGATTCGAACCTACGGCCTCTCTCGCTCACCAGCCGAGCGCTCCACCACTGAGCTACTGGGGAATATGTTATTTTTAAGTTTGCATACCTATAATATCAAAAACTTTTTGCTTTGTCAACAATTTTAATAAATATTTTTCAAATTTATTTTTTGTTTATATAAAAATTTCTTGATTGTTTATATTATATGATTTTATTAGTGAATTATGTGTTTAATTTAGTTAGTTTAATAAAATCATTTTTTATTTTATAATCTTTTATTTTCAATAAAATTTATTATATTATTTTGAAAAATTTTTTAAATGTGCTATCTTAAAAAGGTATATATTTAAAAATTTTGTTTTGAAAATAATAAACTATTATTTTTATAGGAGTATATTTATGAATCCTCAAATCTTTGGGTGGCAGCATTTAACCTTTCTTGCAATTTTTGCAGTGATTACAATAAGTTCATTAGTGATAATAAAACTTTATGTTAAGAATGAAAAATTGCAAGACATTATAGTAAGATGTGTAGGGGCACTTTTATTTGTATTTATTTTATGGAATAGAATTTCTATTGCTGTTTCAAATAATAATGGTTGGTATTTGATTCCCGATAGTTTTTGTGGTATGAGCAGTCTTGTATTATCTTTGGCAACAATGTTTGGTCGAAGGAATAATAATGTTTTACATTTTGTTTTTTATTTTGCTTTAGTTGGAGGTTTTATTACAATAATATATCCAGATTTTATAGGACAAAATATCTCTTTTTGGTATAGTAATACTATTTCAGGTCTTTTACATCATGCAACTAGTTTTTATATGTCATTATTATTATGTCTTGTTGGTTGGTTTACACCAAATTATAAAAAATGGCCAAATATAATTATTGGATTTTTATCGTATATAACTTTTGGTGCATTTTTAATTTCTGTTTTAGGATACGATGATGCTTTTTACATTATGAATCCAATTCTTTCAGGGACCCCTTTGACAGTATGGTTGCTTATTCCAATCTTTATTGCTTTTTATATAATTTTTATGATTGTTTATGAATTAATTAAAAGGAAAATGGAAAAGAAGAAGTTATCTATTTTAGTAGATAAAGAAAATAAACAAGAAGATAAAAACAAAAATAGTTTATAATTATAATAAATGTTGGGACTTATCTCCTGACATTTTTTAATAATATTAATATTGAAATTTAAGATAATAATGCTATAATGATAAAAAGGAAAAGGGGAAAATGATTGTATGAATATACTTATAAACATAAATAGTTATAAAAATAATTATGAGATTCAAGTCGATGGAAAAGAAAAAATAATATGGGTAAATTCAAAATCTGTAAAAGTTGATGTAGATAAGTTTATAAGTAGACTCGGAAAGATAATTTCATCTTGGGAAAATCGTTATATAAGTTATTCTCCTGTTACAGATAGTGAAAATTATGAAATTATTATAACAAAAGGCAATGATGTATATACATATCAAGGAATCAATAAATTCCCGCCTAATTATAATGAATTTATTAAATTAATTAAAGAAATTATTTAAACTAAAGAGGTTTGTATGGAACATGAAAAAAAGCCTATTAATATTGCAAATCCAATAGAGGGAAAGTTAGCGCAAATTACAAAATATTTTGTAGATTTTTATGGTGAGAAATATCGTAAAAAAATTGAAGATAAAATTTCAAAAACTGTTTTTCTATTTTTACGAGGAAATACCGAAGAATTGACTCGTCAGGTTAATAGTTATATAGGTTCACAGATAGATTTTTTGAAAGATAATTATTGTCAAGAGGTTTACAGTAAATGGGGTATTAAAATTGACATATCAAATTATGCTCCGTCAAATTTTCAAAGAGTTTTATTAGGATTAAAAAATGAAAATTATAGTGATTTTATCAAAAATAAAAGTTATTTAATAGAACCTTTAATTGACAAATTATGCTTGGATAAAGATCTTAGTTTAGATATGGATGAGTTAAATACTGAACAAAGATGTAATTTAGTTTTGATAGAAAATGATAAGATGCAAGAATTGATTTTACAATTAGAACAACTTGCTAATTTATGGGAAGGGAAATATCTTAATGAATATAAAAGATTAAAAAATGAAGAAAAAGAATTATTAAGTCAAATTAGTAAATTGCCAAAAGATAAAAAAGATGAATTTATTATTGAAGAAGAATATTCTCAAAAGAAAGAAGATGTATATAAAAGACATCTATTAAAATATTTTTCGACTAAACAATTTACAACTGAAAATTTAGATAATGTTTTTTATAATGAATTTCCAAAGTTAAGTTATTATGATGTTTTTGATGATTTGCAAGATTTTTTAGAAAAAGATGAAAAATTCTTTAGTGATTTTGACAAACAAAAATATATAAAAATGTTTGATGCTTTAGGTTTTTCTCTTGGAAATGATTTTGAAAATTATATGAAAAATTCGCAAATTTTGAATTTTAAAAATGATAAAAATTTTAAAAATGAAATTTCAATTTTAGAGTTGGAACAAAGAAAAGAGTTGGCTTTGAATAATGCAGATTTTATTAAATCTAAAGAAATACTTGAAAATGAGAATATTACTTATAATGTGAATGATTTTTATGCAAGTGTATATAATTATTTGTTTAATAATGTTACAAATGTAGGTGGCTATACTGGTGCTTTTGTAGATAAAGATGCCAATTTAAAGACATTATGTGTATGTCCTAAATATTTTGATTTAGATACTGAAACATTTATTCATGAATTAAATCATGTGTTAAGTTTTAGTAGAAATGATAAAGAAAATGCTGCTTTTGGTTTCCAAAAAGTAAAGATCGCTTTTGATAAAGAAGATTATGATATTAATAAAGTTATAAAAAAAGACTCGTTTGCTCATGAACGAGAATCAATGGTTTGGTTTAATGAAGTAATAAATGATTATATATCAATTAAAATTTCACAAAATATGAGAGCAGATGGGTTAGTTATAGGTGATAAAGAATATCAGAAAAGTTCATATTGTAATGGGTTTCCTCTTTTAGGTAAATTTATTGAAAATAATATTGAACAGTTAAAAGAAAGTTATATGAGTAAAGATGCTGATAAAACTTTAGAATCTTATATAGGAAAGGAAAATTTTAGACAAATAATACGGTTGACTGAAAAGTTTCATAAATTTGGGTATGAATATATAAAAGATAAGTATAAAGAATGCTCTGAATATTTAGGTTGTAATCTTGAAAATTGTTATAAGTTTTTACAAAGTGGAGATTTAAACCAAAAATGGCCTAAAAGTTTAAATAATTTTATCAATGTATTTAAAAAAATGCGTGAAATTGAAAATAACATAGAAGATTATAAATTTCAAAATATGCAGTTAGATATAGAATAAAGTTATAATATTGGTATTTTAGTTAATAATAAAAAAGAATGTGAATCCACATTCTTTTTTATTGGTAACACAACAAAACATGAGCACTCGAGGAAGGTAGCCTATGATTTGTTGTGTCATGTTTATGATATCATATATTTTAAGATAAACTAAGCAATTTTGTAACATTTTGTAAAATTTTGTAAAAAATGAAAGTTGTTAAAATTCTTTTATAAAATGATTTTTATAGATATGCGATATTGACATTTGATTACTCTTATGATATTTTATTTATGAGGGGAAGGTAAAATGAAAAATATATCAGAGCATTTGGCTGGATTTGATGATTTTATTAATATTGGATTTCATAATCATCTTTGGATGACATTGCTCAAATTAAGAGAAGAAATGATCAAAAGGAACTTGAGTTTAGAAGAAATCATATCGGCTATTGATAAAAAAGAAATAAATGATATAGATACATTTTATCTATCAGCAATAAATAATCTTTCAATATATTATGACTTGTTTTCAGTTGTTGCATTTAAAGAACAATATGAAGCCCTTCTTGATTTAGATATGATAAATCAAGATGAATATCAAAAACAATTAATTTCAAAATTTCCTAATATTGATGGTTGTTTGGAATTTCTTTCATATTTAAGAAACAATGTTTCACATGCAGGATTAAAAATTTCAACTTTCGGAGATACCGTTTCTACCGATAAGTTTTCTTTATCAGCAAATGAATTGAAGAGATATTTGAAGTCTATGATTGTTACTTTACTTAAAACATTTAAAGCATATAAAATTACGATGGCAACAAATGTCTCTCATAAAAATTTAAGATATGTTCCATTTAGTGGGCAAAAATCTTTGTTTGAATCTTTGGCAAAGTCAGAGGGTGAACAAGATTTTAAATTTGATAATGCAGAATTAAATAGTAATAAGTTAATGGATAAACTGTTGGTAATTATGGCAAGTGAAAAACTTAATGAATTAACATTAACAAATCCTAAAGCAAAATGGAGCGAGATAAAGAAACAAATAATTGAATTTATTGGACAATATAAAGGATATCCTAATTTTAAAGATGTTTTAAAAATGTTTACAAATGACCAACAAATTCTTGATGTTGATGCAATGCTTTACGCTCAATTTGTTTTATCTAGTAAATGTTATGATACAAAATATAAAGATAATTATGAACATGAAATTGATTTCTCAACTACAAGTAAAACATCTGTTAGCGAAATAATTGAAAATATAAGAAATTCAGTTATGCATGGTATGTTTGAAATCACTAAAGATAATAAAATCTTATGTAAGGGATTAAATTCACAAGGTTATACTATTTTAAAAAATGTAAGAAAACAAAAGAGAAGATTAACCGATAAAGAAGTTCAAGCAGTTTTGAGAAATAATCCAATTTTTATAGATGAAAATGTAGAAGATAAAGTAGAAATAAGCAGAGAAGATTTATTAAATCTATGTAATAATATCGTAGAAATATATCAAAGTGATTGCCAAAAGCATTTTGAGGAAGAAAATGAATAGAGTTATGGGGAAAGTTTGTCGAGGGAATTATGATACAAGAAAGAAGTCAACAAATAAATTTAAAGTTTTATAATAAATTGTGGCAATTATTAATTCAAATAAAAAAGAAAATGATGGATGAAAATTTAAGTTTTTCAGAAGCAAAAGCACAGATGTTGAGTAAAGATAATAATTTAATGTTTTTTATTAATAAATTAAATAATTTAGGAGAATTCTACTCATTATTTAAGTTTATTGCTTATAAAGAACAATTTGAAGCATTTATGAATACGGATAATATGGAAGATGATCAGGAATTAAAAACTATTTTACAAAAAACTTCTCAAGTTAATGTTTTTGATTTGTTAAGTTCAATAAGAAATCATGGTGCACATTATGATGATAAAATCTTTTTGCGTGGTGGTAAAATCTTTTTTAAATTTGAAGATAGAGTAATTAGCATGGAAGAACTTAAAAAATCTTTATATATGTCAATGACTAAAGGTCTTTTGAAAAATGACGTTGCATGTAAGTTTTTTTTAAGCAATATTTATAGTGAATTAAAACCTTTAAGTAGTTTTTCAGTTTCAGAATTAAAAAAGTTGGCAAGAAAATTGAGAAAGTTGAATTATTTAAAAACTATCTCTCGACAAAGAGATAAATCTGTGGTGGGAACTGAAGATTTTGATAAATATGATAAAGGGAATAATATTGATTTTCTTGATAAATATTTGATAATTTTTGTAAGTGAATTTATAAATAAATATATGATAGAAAATCAAAACGTAAAATGGAAAGATATATTAAAAAAAGTTAAAGAAATAGAACAAATTCCTGGTTTTGAACTTTTAGGAAAAGAATTATATGATAATAAAAGGAATTTTTTATATAATAAATTGCTGGATATTGATATAATATTATATTCTCAATTCATATTTTCTACTTGTTTTGACGAACAATTTGATTATGAAGGGCAAATTGAGAGTCGGCAGGCTGACGAAGGACAAAATAAAACATTTGAATTTATGCGAGATGCGATCATGCATAGCAGAATAGATTTAAAAAAAGATAATGAAATTCGTTTCTTTGATTTAACAGAACAAGGTGAAGATTTGTTAAAACTGTTAAGAAAAAAGAGACACAGATTTAAAAAGAGAAAGATTTCTACTGAAGATTATCAAACTTTTCTTAGAGATAATCCATTAAATACAAAAAATAATTTGGAAATAAAGTTTTCTTGCTCTTCAGAACAATTATATGAGATTTGTTGTCGATTGTATGATATCAGAATGAAACAACTACAAGATAAAATAAATATTTCTTCACAAATAAATAATAGTTCAGAAAAAGAATAAAATTAATTTTATTCTTTTTTTTTATTATTTTTATATAAATTTGTGTTTATAAAATTATTAATACAAATTTTTATATTATTGTTTAATTAGTAAAAAATAAAATAAATTTATAATTATTATTTTATTTTATTAATTTTATTGTATTTAATAAATATTAATAATATTAATATCTATATATAAAGTTCTAAAATTCGTCAAAACATTTGCTTTAAAGATTAAAAAAGTGTTATTATGAAAATACTAAAGGTAGAGGTTTTGATGAAGAAAAATATATTTGCTATTTTTGCTTTGGCAATTGTTTCTATTTTTTGCTTTACGGCTTGTAATAGCACTCCAAGCATAACTGGGGAATTTAAAGATGAAGAATATATTGTTTCAATTGACGAAACAATAAATTTTTATGATTATCTTGAAGTTTCTGGTATTGAAAAAAACGATGTTAACTTAACTTCATCAAATGAAGATATATTAAAAAAACAAGAAGATGGGACTTTTATTGGTGTCATATCAGGTGAGGCATATATATTCGCAAATTATCAAAATAGAGTTCTTGCAAGTGTAAAAGTAAATGTAAAGTATAAACAGTCAATGCCAAAGAATTTTATATTAAATAGTGAAGGTGTTTATTCTTGGGATAAATCTTTTGTTGTTGTAGATGGGCGAGAAGTTTATGCTTCAGGATATGAGATTGCATATTCTTTAATAGAAGAAAATAGTGATCCTAATAGAATAGAATATACTTTTGCAAAAACTGATGTAAACTATTTCACTTTTGATAAGATTGGTTCATATTATGTAAAAGTTAAAGCATTAAGTTCAAATAAGTATATTGATGATTCTGTTTATAGTGCTCAAGTTGTTGTCAATTATGGAGTAATGGGAGTCCTTGAAAATATAACTATTGAAAATAGTGAAACGTTTGGAGAGGGAAAAGCAACTATTTCTTGGGAAGAAAAAGTGAATGCTTCATATGATGTTTACATAAATGGAATTAAATTATTTGAAAATCTAAATCAAAATTATTTTGAGTATGATTATTCTGTATTTAAAGCAAATGATGAGATTAATATAAGTGTAATTAGTAAAGATAATCAAGATCTATTGATTTCAACAAAAACAGTATTTAGTTTAAATAAACTTCAATCATCATCTTTAAAATATAATTATACTGATGGTAATGGGTTTGTTGATTGGTTAAAAGTTGACAATGCATTAGGCTATCGATTAAGGACTTTTAGTGTTAATGATTCTACAGATGAATATACTGATTTTTCAGTTGATGATGATTTTTCACAATATCTCAAAGGAAAAGAGAGTGGATTATATAATTTTTCTTTAATGACAATTGGCGGTAAGTCTGAACAAGGATTGTTCTTAAATGGTGAAATTTTAGATACTTTGTTAGTTGCAAAGTTATCTATACCAAAGATTGAAATAACATTTGGGGATAAAAATGCTACTTTGAAATTTAGTGAAGATGAATACATTAAAAATTATAGAATTGAATGGGGAAATAAAAGCGAGATTTATAATACTGACGAGGGACTTGAAACAATTATTGATTTAAGTGATTTGTCTGTAGGTCAATATAATTTTACTATAACAGCATTGCCTACCGAAGAAGAAGGAGAGGTTAAACCTTTTTCAGATGGTGAATTATCAACATCGTATGTTATAAATTCAGATTCTTATATATTTGAATTTTATATTTTAGATGAATTTACAGATATTACACATAGTTTAAATACTGAAGAAAAACTTTCAACAATAGTCGTTGATAAAATTGAAAATGCAAATTATTATTCATTATACATTAATGATAAGATTGTCGATAACAATAAATATCAAGTGGTTGACAATGGAGAAAAACTTTCAATAATATTAAATGATTTAAGTTCTTTTGTCCCTGAAGATGATAAATATATTATTAAGGTGGTTGCTGGAAGACGAAATGAAGAAAATATAGATACAGCAGTAAAACAAGAAATTGTAAAAGAACTTGGTATTCTTCCTATTGTAAGTGAAGTTTCAAGCGAAGAACAAGAAAATGGAAGTTATAAGTGGAATATTTTAGAACAAAATGCCTTATATGTTTATGAAATTTATAAGACAGAAAAAGATTATGTAATTGAACCTAATGCAAAGCCGGTTGCTAGTGGCGAAACGACTGAAGGCAAAATAAACGAAATTTTGGAATTTGGTTATTATGTTATTAGAATCGTTTCAAAATCCATAGATAATAATAATTATCTGGACTCAAATTATTATAATAAAGAGAATTATTTTACTGCTAATTTTATAGTTACACAGAAAATTGAGACTCCAAATGTAAGATTTGAAAATGATAATGGAACGTATAAACTTATAATAGAATCAGTTGAATATGGTGGCGGGTATGATATATACATAAATGGTGAAAAAGATGGTGCCGTTTTGTTTGGTGATAGTCATCCCGAATTTGCTGTTTATGATAAATTTGAAGAAACATTTGAAAATCCAAAAGATTATCAAATTAAGGTTATTGCTCATAGTGGAACAATGTATGATAAATTTTTACATACACCTTCGGATGAATTTGAACTTACAATTACAAAATTAGCAGTTCCAACTTTTGAAGTTATTGAAGATTATAATGAAAATAATAATTTAAAGAAAGAACATGAATATTTGCAAGTAAATATGATTGAGAATGCTGATTATCCTGTTATAAAACTAGAAAATGAAGTTGTAAACTTGGATAATCAAACCAGAATAGATATGATTGATTATTCTACTTATGATACAGAATTTAAAATATCTTTGCAGTATATTGCTGTTAAAAATAGTGAAAATAATCATTATTATTTAGATAGCCAATTGAATGAAATTAATTTTAAGAGAGTAAGCAGTCCTACTTCAATATCATATTCAGATGGTGTTTTAACATTTGCCAATAATGAAAATGGAAAGGTTGAAAATTATTTTATTACACTGACAACAGTTAATTCTGTAAATAGTGATTATTATACAAGATTTTTTACAGATGATAATTCATTGACTTTTGATTTACAAGAAAAAATAAATCAATTACTAGAAAGTGATGAGAACTTTAAGAACGCATACAAAATGTCTGAATATTTGCAAGTAGAAATATCTTCACATACAAATAAAATGATTGAAAATATTTATTATCTACCTTCGGCAAATGGAACAACAATTCAAGGACAAAATAAACTTGACCTTAAAAAACTTGATGCACCAGAAATTAAATTTGATAGTTCTACACATATTTTGAGTTGGAATAATGTTTCAGATAATACAACTTATGATATTTATGTTGATGATACTAAAATGGTTGAAAGTTACACTTCAACATCAATTTCACTTGAAGAACTTGGGGATATTGATTGGCTTACATCAAAAATAGTTTATGTAAAGAGTTATAATAAATCTTTCCTAGATTCTGATAATTCAAATTCAATAAATATTAAAAAATTACAGCCAGTTTCATCAATTAATGTTGCTAATGTTGATGGGGATTGGATTATTTCGCTATCTCTTCTTAGTGATACAGGAAATATAAGTGAAATTCAAGTAAATGGGAGTGCAGATAATGTTACTTTTACTCCGGGTGGTAATGTAGCAAGTTTCAATATTGCAGATTTTTCAGGTGTTAATGATTTTAATTTTCAAGTTATTTACAAAAATACAGGAAATGCAAATTATTATATCAATTCTGATGTTACAAGTTTTACTTTAGTTAATCTTGAAGATAATGTATTTCAAGTTACCTTATCTGATGATACTTTAAGTTGGAACACAATTGCTTCTGATTTTATTGGAACAGATATAGATCCTTTGATTTATACAATAAAAATAGTAAATAAAGAGCAAGAGTATTATATAAATTTAACTGATCGCTCTTATTCAATTCAAGATATAGAAACCAAAATAGGTGCAAAACTTTCAGAAGAAGTTCAGTTGCAAGTTATTGCATCAATTAATTCTGATTATGTATTAACTCTGAAAGATGGTCAAGCAAAAGGGTATTATGGACAACATATTGGACAAGTAATAAATGTTGAAAAACTTGATGAAATTGACAATATATCAAAGACTATAGAAGATAATATTACTGAACAAACTGTTTTAAATCAAAAATTAAACTCTTCAGTTATATTAAAATGGAAAGATCTTTGGTCAAGTCTTGACAATATCAATTTTAAAGTTGTTATTAATTATCAAGATGGTGAACCTTTATCACTTATTTTAAAAAATGGTGATGAACATGAAAATTATAAATTGTCTTTATCTGATGGAGAATATATTTTAAAATTAAATAAAGAAATAATAAAAAGTGGTATAAATGATATATCATTAACAGTTTTAAGAACAGGGTCAATAAATTCAGAAACAAAATCAATAAGTGTTGAAAGATTACAAAATGTAAATCTTGCGACAATATCTGATTCAGGTATTTTGACTATTGAAGATGAACAAAATTGTTCTTATTTAATTCAAATATCAATAGAAGATAGAACAATAGAAAAATCATTTATTTTGGGTGAAGATGATTTTAGCAAAACAATAAATCTAATGACAGAAAACTTTTTGGTAGGGAAACTAGGTTCTTATACTGTAAAAGTGATTGCTTTTGATAATGATATGGAAAAAGCACCATCAAAAGAAGAATTTGTTATAAATGGTTATAAACTTGAAGGAATTGACAATATTCAAATAAATGATTCAGGAAATATTGTCTTAACATTGATTATAGATGATTTTTCAAATCTTGTTTTTACAGCAAAGTTTAAAACATCTAATAATGAAGTTATAAGAGAATTTGTTCCAATGCAAGTTGAAGGAAGTTCAAACCAATTTTATGTTGCAATGATTGATATTATTGATTTATTTAAAGATATTTTGTCAATGCAGGCAGAAAGTTTATCTTTTGATTTTACGGTTAGAAAGGCAGGTTCAATTGATGCTGACTGGGTTAATGTAACATTTAATTATGCTATAGATTCAAATCCTGTTATGAAAAGAGAAGCAAGTATAGTGAATGATTATATTATATTTGCAAAGGGAAATAATGATAATACAGTTGGATTTAGGGCTTATATCAAAGGTTATGAAGAAAGTTATTTAAAATATTTCACAGCAGAGGAAACTATTGGATATTGGAAAGAAAGCCAAGACGGAACTATTAAAGAGTTCGTTCGAGAAAAGGACCCTTCAAGTTCTGCAACTTATACAGAATGTTATGGAATTCTTATCAGTGAATTGTTAAGTGATTTAAGTTTTGGACAAGTTACTTTCAATATTTCAAGAGTTGGAAAGGAAAGTCAAGTATATTATCAATACAATAGTTATACATTTGATATTTATAAATTAAATGCCATAACAGGCGATAGTTTTGATGTTTCAAATAATGTTTTATCTTGGGAATGGATTCAACAAGATGAAAATGAAGAATATGCTAAAAGTCCTACAGCATATTATGTAAAATTTATTATTGAAGACAGTATTGAGAATAAAGAATTTCAAATAATGTCTTATAAAAATTTTATTGATTTGTCTAATATAGGTTTAGTCCCAGGTGAAAGTTACAATATTTCAATTATTGCAGTTTCAAATAATAGTAATGTTATTTGTTCAAATTCTTCAACACGTTCATTTACAATAAGAAAATACAATGCACCAATTAGTGTTGAAGTAAAAAATGGTAAAATTACATTTAATGAAGAAAAGATGAGAAATTCACAATTTATGCAAGATATTATTACATTTTTTAATACTTATACTTCTCAAAGTAATTGGGTAGAGAAAGGAAATGATGTAGAAGATGTTGATAAATTGTATAATACGATGGTGAAAGATGGGAAAGAATATTTTGAACCAATCAATTTTAGACTAGACACTATTTTAAATTCAGAAACAAGAGTAAGTCTTCAATTAACATTAATTAATGGAGGGGCTGCGACAAATACCATTTACAAGATATCTGGTATTGATGCTATTAAGTTATTCCCTGATTTTGAAATTGATTATTTGGTATCTGTTGATCCTAATACTCACAAAAATGTTTATGAAAAGATGTCTTATGTTAAATTGTTAGGAAACTATGCAGAAGCAATTACAGATAGCAGTGCAGAATTTAATACTTTCAATAAATTTGTTACTGCATTATCAAGTTCAAATAAAGGAATTGGAGATGACCAAATTCTATTTGATGACTTGGGAAGAGAAATACCTTCAGGAGAATATTATATAAGCGTAGTTCATTCAGGATCAGGCGTAAATATCTCATCAGATGCCTCAGAATCATATAAAATGTATTTATCTTATGCGCCACAAATGACGCTACAAAATGAGAATATTGAAGGTAAATCTCAATATACAATTAATGTAAAACCAGTTTCAACTTATAATGTTGAAGAAATTGGCTCTGATGGCAGTCCAACGCTTATTAGTAAAATGATTGCACAAAAATATAAGATGACATTCAGGATTGATAATGCTGGGAATAAACAGTTATTGTTTACACTTATGATTTCATTTAATGGAAATGAATGGGAAATTTCTTACAATGATGAAGTTTTACAAGCAGTTGAAGGGAAATTGCCTCTCATAACTAATGTTGATAATGGAGAAGATATTCCAGGGTTTAAAATTAATATGTCATCGTTAAAATATTCTTTAAATGAAAAACAGGATGATTTAGTAAAAATAAATCAATTAATGCAAGTCGATATATATGCTTATCTTCCTTCTGAATTAGGGTATACTACAAATGGTAAATCAGCGATATTTAATGTAAATTATCTTGATTTACCACAAGAAAATATTAAATTTGAAAATGGAGTATTTTCAATTATTGCAAATCTAGATAAAAATTATGAAGTTCTTGTAAGATATAAATTACAAGGGGCAAGTCAAGATTCATTTAAAACAAGTTTTATTGATGGTCAAGCATTGTTAAACTTTAAAGATGCTGGTGCGTATGATTATATAATTCTTTCTATAAATGGTTCAATTTCAACAAATGTGATGAATATTGAAAGTGATACTTATGCAATCAAAAATATTTATAAATTAAGTGAGCCAGAACTTACAACTGAAAATAATAATTTGATTATTAAATATAACACTCAAAATACAAACAATATGTCTACACTTAGTTTTATGATGGGTAATGATATAAGTTTGGCAGAAGGATATGATGGTGATGATATAGGCTATTATTATATAAGTGAAATGACAAGAAATGATAATGGTAGTGCTTATTATGTTGGTTCAACAAATGCAGATGGAACGACAATTTATAAATCAGAACTTACAGCGACATCATTTAGTGCATATTTTAATGGCAATTCAGGCTCGTTTACATTAAGTGAAGATAAATTTTCTTATGGGGATCAATCTGCTGATCATTTGCTTGTGTTTAATGAGGGAAAAGAAAAAGCCATACTTACATCAGAAGTAAATGTCATTAATGCAAGAATGCTTCCAACAGTAACATCAGCAAATGTTGAAGGTGGGAATTATAGTTGGTCAGAGGTTGAAATTGATGACACATTTAGTGAAAATGGCATAATTGTTTATAAAATAGATGTAATATATTATGAAAAAGATTTGAATGAAATTGATTATAATAAGCAAAAAGAAGAAACTTATTATAGCATATCAAATACTCTTGCATCGTCTTATATAAGTGAGCAATATGACTATTATAAAATTAATGTTACTACATTAGTAGGAATTGAAACAAATGAAGAAAATAATAATGCAGTTAAGTCTATTGAGGGCAAGTATTATACATTTAACAAAACTGTAAAATATCAAGATGGTGCCCAAGTGCTTCGAAGTCAAGCAAAAATGGGTGCAAAAAATGATTATATTGTGAGAACAATTTCGCCTGTTTTATATAATAATAAAGGTATTTCTCAAGGTAAGGTGGAATTCATGATTGATAAGAATTTATATACAACCGACCAAAGCAATCAGGAAGCAACTAGCGAAAGAATTACTATAATGGCAGAATATGAAAGAGCAGGTAAAAATTATTCAATAAAATTAACTGGTAGTTTTGAATTTGCAGAAGATTCAAATGTAGGTTATGAAAATTATAAAATTGTTAGATTTACACCTGACGAAGGGCAATTAAACGATATTAGTTCATTTAATCTTAATATTTACATCTTTGGTAAAGATGGCAGTGGAAAAAATCAATTAAATTCAAAACCTTTGAAAGTTGAAAATGTTTATAAACTTGGAAATGTTAAGTCTTCTTATTATGAAATTGGACTTGAAGAAAATGGACAAACATACATTGATTTTGATGAGTATTTCAAACAAAATAGTATTAACAACGATTATTCTTGTTATAAGATAGTCATAACTATTGTTGATTTAGAAGGAAAAGAACAAAAAACAGAAATGACATCTTCAACTGGACATAAATTTGCGTTTACTGACGATATGATTGATAAAATAATTAAAATTCAAGTTCAAGATGGACAAAGCAATGATCAATTAAATAAAAAATTGTTATTATATAGCGATACATTGAGTTTTAATATTTATAAAACTTCAGTGGAAGACTTATCATTATCATGGAATCAAGAGAAAGTTCGATTTGAATGGAATTGGGTAAATGAAAATAATGCACAATATGAATTTTGGACCAATTTATTAATTAATGGCATAACAGAACAAGGATTTACAAATAATTATTACTATATGCCAAAGAATAGTGGAACTGTTCAAGAGTTTACTTTAAGAGCAAGAATGTTAAATTTAAGTGATGAAGGAAACGAAATATATCTTTTCAGTGATACATTATCATTTGAAGGAAGTGCAGATGTGATGTTATTCTCTGGTGGAACAGGTGAACAAAATTCTCCTTATTTAATAAGTGATCTTGAAGATTTCTTAAATATTAGTAAGAGAAATGAAGAAGGTCAGAAATTTTACTTTAGATTGACAACAGATTTGACAATTTCAGATGGTGATTTGTATGACGAAGAAACTTCTCAAAGAATTATAGATACTTTCTATGGAGAATTTGACGGAAATGGAAAGACATTAACATTCATAAGCAATTCTATATATGACATGGAAAGTTATACAAATAATATAATTCCAGGATTTAATTCATTGACGGTAAATAAATATTCATCATTATTTAATAAAATTGGCGAAGGTGGGAAAGTTAAAAATCTTCTTATTAATTATGAAATAAATTATAATAAGGTTTCAAATAATACAATCGCTTTTGCACCACTTGCATTGTATAATTATGGAACTATTGATAATGTAATATTAAATGATATGGAAATTTATGTTGCAGGAAATGAAAATAACAATAATATTTTGATTGGTGGATTAGTTACATTAAATTATGGAACAATACAAAACTGTAAAAATAGAGATGAACTTGATTATACAATGACTCAAAATTTTGCAGTAAAATTAGGCTATGGTGGCATTGCTTTATTCAATACATCTTCAGCAATTATATCTAATTGTTTCAATAGTGGAACAAAGTCTGTTAAGTTGACGGTTGAAAATAATATTGCTGTTATGGCTGGTATTACCTTATCAAATCAAGGAAAAATTTCTGTTTGTGGAAATGATAGCAATTTTGTTATATCAAGTGTTGGCTCATTTAGTGTTACTGGTTATGTAAGTGGAATTACGATGTCGAATAGTTATGGGACTATCGAATATGTTTATAATAATGGTTCATTTACAAGAGGAACAAATTTTGGAAAACTTAATAGTGCTGGTATCGCTTATGAAATAACATCAGGTATAATTAATAATATAGTAGAAACTGCTGGTATAAATTATTTTGTTACTTGCACAGGTTCTTTGCCAACCATTCGTGGAACATTATATGCAAAAGCAGATTCTGGAGTTGATGGAATAAATACCGTTGCACTAAAAGAAACATCAATAAACTGTGGAAGCACAGGATATAAATTGATCATTACATCTATAGAAGGTGGATTCACAGCAAAAATTCAATAAATTTAAAAATTATAAACAGCCAAAATAGATGTTTTGGTTATTAATTAAAATAAAGAGAATATCTTATAAATATGAAAAGATTTATACTTGTCATAATTTTGATATTCTCTTTATCTTTTTTTGTAGGATGTAGTGATGATAATAACAAACAAACATCATTTTCTTTAAATGATTATATAATGCTTTCTTTATCATTTAATTCTGATGGAACAATAGTTCAATCGCTTGATTTTAGTGTAAATACAAAAGGTTTGGAAAAAATAACTACAGATGAAGAAATTTTTACTTTTAAATCAAATCTTATAGAACAGTTAAACACTATACGTAATGAGTTTTTATTTGGATATGCACTTCATTATGTTAAAAATCCTATAGAAGAATATAAGATAAATCAAGGTGTAATATTAACTGATGTTTTATATAATACTAATTTTGATAGTGTCGGATTTGATGTGATTTTTACTTCAACAAATGCATGGAATTATTATCATAATATAGATACATCAAAAGATCAGTTAAATAAAGAAAATTCACTTTTTTACAATAAGCATATTTCTACAGGGAAATTTGTATTTTCGTCTGCAGTAAAAATTAATGAAGAAGAAACAACTCTTATTGGGAAAAGATATAAAGAAAAATATATTGAAGCAAGTAAAAACTTATCTTTTGAAATATATTTAAGTGAAAATTACAGACCTTGTTATGTATATAATTATGCTACACCATCAAATAGATTACATTCTGATAGTCAGATAGAGTTTTTGGATAGCAAAGATTTATTTCATCATGTTTGGTTAGTTGAAGATGAAAATTTAAGTGAGAATAATATGATATCGATTTATTATATATCTATAAATTATGGCTGGTGGTATTTTTTTGCAATTTTAATTTCACTATGTATAATGGTTATTATTTTAGTTGTAGATAAGATAAAAATAAAAAAGAGACATTGATTAGTCTCTTTTTTGTTTATTTATGATAAATATTTATTAAATAATACATAATAATTTTGAAACATTTTCTTGTTTTGACGTCCACATTACTTGACTCGGGAGGGGGGATTTTGATATAATCAAAATACAAAATAGAGATAGAATTCTTGTCATATTTAAAAGGGGGCTACAAATGATGAAAAATAAATTATATTTATTTGTTTTTCCTATAATATCTGCAATAGTTCTTTTTGTAGGTATATTCTTTTTAGTTTCTCCCATTAATAATGAAGAACAAACTCAAGAATCAGATGCTGCTTATTTTGAGATTACAGTAAAAACCGCCTATAGAACTTCATCTTCAGACGTAACATACTCGACAAAGACATCTTATGCAACAACTGCATCAAGATTTCATATTTATTGGAGAACAGAGGGAGGAGGAACTGGTAATTGGGGAGCAAATGGTCATACACTTGATTGGAAAGGAGCAAATGGATATTCAGGGACTAAAGGAGATGGATCATTAACAAATGTTGCTTATGCATATTATAATTGGGGTGGACCTTTTATGGGGATAGGAGGACCATATTATAGATATATGGTAGTCGATCCATATAATAATGCTTCATCAACGGCCCGTTGTTTTGGTGTGTCTACAAGCACAAGCAATAATGCAAATCGTTCAACAAATATTTCAGTAAGATATTTTTATAATGGAACTGTTTATAATTCTGAAAGTGATGCAAGAACTGCCTGTAAAAGACAAGCAAGTTGGTCAGGGACGGTTTATGTAATTTATAGAAAAAAGTATACGTTATCATTTAATGCAAATGGAGGGTCTGGCGCTCCATCATCAAAAACTGTGTATGCGGGAATTGGTGCTTATATACCAACGACAAAACCAAGTAGAACAGGCTATACTTTTTTAGGATGGTCTACTTCATCTTCGGCTACATCAGCGACCTGGGAGGCTGGAGATACAATGGCTGATAGAAATGCTGGTCAAAATAGAACATTATATGCTGTATGGAAAGCAAATACATATAAAATAAGTTATAATTTAGATGGTGGAAGTAAGAATGGAAGTTATTGGCC